>Ga0126342_10021104_pt1 | contig 10885 bp, 9 predicted proteins | sample Cyp1metagenome_FD_92528 | JGI IMG/M metagenome (GOLD analysis project Ga0126342, IMG submission 92528) | Coral microbial communities from Lord Howe Island, Old Settlement Bay, Australia - Cyphastrea 1 metagenome | ecosystem: Host-associated > Invertebrates > Cnidaria > Coral ... | reverse complement strand
CAATGTGAGGCCCCCAAGATATCTAAGTTGGTTTATAACTCCAATAACTATGGTTTATGGTACTTATAACTATAGTTACTGGGGCTTATAAACCAACTTATAACTGGGGGGCCTCACATTGTTATCATTGGGTTTACCACAGTTTTCCACCTGATTGGATTGCCCTTCCTGTTCTTGGAATGACCGTATTGGATTTCTGAATTCATGTGGCTTGTTTCTCATTTCCTGTTGCTCAAATATGGCAGTGTGTCAAAACCTTGTACCCTTGGTGAACATCAAAATAGCTGGTAAATGGATGTTCATCCCCCTAAAAATGGTATTAATAGGTATTGATCCATACCCATATTTGGGTAGTCTGTGTGAGAACAGGGTATACACCGACAATGGTTCTTTAATTGGGAGCATGATGATTAACCAATGGATTTAAGTTTTTTTTGCCATATTTTCGGACGTACCAAGTTCAATCTTCATTGATGGTCCCCTGTGAAAACATGATTTCCTGAGAACCAACACCTTCTGGAAACTCGACACGGGTCCGGCCAAATTTTACAACAAACCAATTCTTTTGGACCCTCGGATCCTCGCTGCCATAAACCTCCCAGTCTGATTTTTATGGCTGGGATTCAACCCATCCCCATTTGTCAATGCAAGCTGAGCAGATGGATCCGTCCGCTGCGAGTGTGTTTATGTTTATGGCATTGGCTGAATCCCACAATTCAAACATCACCCAGCAAAACCTCCCCCCGTCCAGCTGGGTAAGGCGCGGTCTCATGATGGTTTCGCCGCGGTAAGTGTAGCCCACCGTCAGCGTTGCGGGGACGTTCAGGGTCCAGAAGATTAGTGTCATCCAGTCCTGCAACTGCAACTTCTACAAAGTTTGAAAGAAAACCACTTTCAGGCAATGTTATCATAGTCAAATATCTTATGGAGTTACTTAACTAGCTAGCAACCGTATTATAATTGGACAAATAGTGGGCAAATCCAGCCAAATCCAAACCAATTAGCTGATCCCCCCATCTCATCACGGCATCTAACCTGGGGGAAACCCACCATTTTATGGGACTATCACGGGATATAGAATCCCAACAAACAAGTTACCCTCTGGCAAACTAACATAGCTATTGAAAATGGCCATTTATAGTGAATTTTCCCATCAAAAATGGTGATTTTCCGTAGTTACGTTAGTTTACCAGAGGGTATAGAAGTTACCATCGACCAACACATTGGGGAGACGAAAGGGTTAAACATGGCACTTGGCATCGCAAACCATGTGGATCTTCAGCAACTGAGGTTTTAACGTGATTTAATCAACTCGTATTGGGAACCCAAGAGCGAATGTGATATTTTCAGGATCACTGTTTTATAATGGTATTTACAGGACCCGGATGGAAACGTCACATGCTTAGGTTTAAGGGGAAATTGACAAGAAATCATAGATGTTTGTTTTGAATGGAATGAGGTTCCTGCAGCATCTTTCCAAGGGTGAAAAGGGCGAACCGTTCACTCAAGCAATGGGATTTGAGAAATCAACCAACCAACAAATATAAAGATATATACATAGTTACATAATCATATTTGTATAACTGATGATGAATGATGGGACTTTATGGGATATCTTCACGCACACTAAAGCAAAATCACGTTCTTCGTCGCGTATGTATTGTGAACTACCGACCCTAAATCAATAAGAAATCGGAATTGATGCTGGAAATAGGTGCATGCAATTTGATGGGGAAGGGCCAAACATGGACCATGTTTGGTATGGCTACAAACTGGGATGGTATGATTCAACAACGCGGGTATATCACAATGTGTTCGATCCAATGTGCCTCAGAATCATTCCAAAGAGCTCCGAAGATGGACGGACTGTAGATATTGTGATTCAACACCCAAATAGCACCACAATTTCATTACACGAAATACCCTCTGGTAAACTAACATAGCTATGGAACATTACCATCTTTAATGGGTAAATCAACTATAAATGGCCATTTTCAATAGCTATGTTAAATTACCAAAGGGTAACACACACACACATGCCATATCAGGAAGAATCAGGTGTACGGTATCCCCCAGAAACAAATGAATCCCGGAGATATGCCTAGATTGTTTGGGAAATCAAATCCCAACAAAAATACACCATATCTATGAACATATCTACATTAAAAAAAAACAACAAAACAAAAAATGTTTATAGAATTCATCTGTTTATATAGCTCTCCATTTCATCTGGAGTCATTTTTTGCCCCATGTTTTTGTGGTTTCCCTTCCCATCTGTCCATGGTGTCGGTGAAAACGGTCTCTGGATACTCAAAAACCTGCTGAAACCATCCCGAAAGGGGGAGACATGTAGAAATCATCTACCACACATGGAGATTGCCTTAGGATGAAACCTATAATATAATATATAATATACATATATATGTGATGGGTTATCTATACCTATAATATATATTTATTTATATATACCTATTTGAATGGTTTGACCTGTGCCCATGTCACAGTGCAAACTACCGTGCGTTTACTGTGCAAAGCTGAGCTCTGAGATTCGAATAACATAGACAAAGGGGATGAAATGGAATGGTTTATTGATGAACATGAACACAAATCTGGATGTCCTCTGGGTCTTAAATATAATTATATATAAAAAATAGATAAATAGATAATACATATAATTTATAAAATACAAAGTGTATATATATATAATAAGAATATTGAAAAAAAGAAAAATATATAATACACAATATATAATCTATTTTTTTTTTAAAAAAAAACATAATATATAATGCAATAATATAATATATATATATGATATATTTTCAAAATATACAATATATCTAATATAAACTATAATATACAATATATCTAATATAAATATATATATATATACAATATTTAATATTTGAAAAACTGATATAGTAAAAAATATAATATTAAAACATAATATAACAATATATATATATATATTATATGATAAAATCTAGTAATATATAGTAAATAATGACATATAAAATGTAATATCAAATAATGTATTAAATAATATATATTATAGAATAAAATACAAAATACAATACACAATACAATATCTAATATATATATATATATATACAATATAAAATAACAAACTATAATGTAATATGATAGGATATATTATAATATAAAAACATAATATAAAATAACACATACAATATAATACATATTATACTACAATAACACACACACACAATATGGTATAATATAGTAAAATACGATCATATACATATAATATATGATGTAACACAATTTAATATAATATGATATGATATGATATGATGAAACATAATATACAAATATAACATAATATAAAATCTAGTAATGTAGTATGGGCTAAAATAAATATTATATAATACAATCTAAAATAAAATAATATAAAAGAGTATACTATTAAAACACATAATATAATGTAATGTAATGTAATGCTGAATAAAATATAATATTTCACATATAATACAATATGAAATTATATATATATATATATACTATAATATACAATATAATATAAAACATATCATATAATATTGTATGTATAAGACATAATCTAATATATAATACAATATAATATATAACATACTATTAAATACAATCTATAATATAATATAAAATATGATACATAATAAACCATATAATATAATATAACATATAATATTGTACATCAAATCAAATATAATATGATATAATAAAGTAAAATATGATATAGAGTATGATATAATAACATATACTATATATCATAATCTACTATAATCAGATATAATACAATAAAATATAATATGACATAGTAAAATATAATAACATATAATACAGGATGGGGCCGCCGAGATAGCTAAGTTGGTTTATAAGTGGCTTAACTATGGTGTATGGTAGATATAACTACAGACAACTATGGTTAATGGGGTTTATAAACCAACTTACAATTTGGGCAATTAATTTGGACATCCTGTATATGTATATATAATTTGCATATAATTAATTTCTAATTTATAATATATATATATATATATATATTATATTCAAAATATTATATACAAACTAGTACATATCATATTATATATATCATAACATGTATATATATAATATAATGCATATCTATATAGTGTATATATATATAATATGTATCTCTATTGTTGGCTTTGTGCTTTCCTGCGGTTTCGCAACCAGAGGGTGGCTCATATCCCAATTCATGTCTCGAGATCCATCTATTCCCAATGTTTAACTACACTCCAAGTCGTGCCACGTGCGGCGCCAATGATGATTACCCTCTGATCCAACATGTTACATAGAAATTGATTCATAAACGTAAATGATTTATAATATTTATATACCTATTTTCATGGCCAAGGCCGCCAACGCCAACTATTAGATTGCCAGAGAGTACACCCCCATCAATCTTGTTAAGTACCCTTCTTTTTGATGGTTAGATCATGTTCAACCAATTTTTAGTCAAAACTAAACTGGTTATACCTGGTTATAGAAATCCATGTTAGTTCAATCCAATTTTCGTAAAAACTAAACTGGTTTTCAACACATGCATATGCCACGCATGTACCAACCCTAAACGTCTCACTCTCGGCGGCAGGGCACCTTCAAAGGAATCCTGAGCAGAGTGCCATGGAAGGAGAATAACCATGAATGGTAATAGGATCCCATGACTTAAATGGGATATGGAGAGATGATTCATGATTATTGATGGTAAATGGGATAACATTTAATTAATGGTTAGTTATTCATTATAAATGGTGAATGGTAATTTAAATGGGATTGTATTGTATTGGTTGGTAATGGTTTTTTTGATGCTTAATCCAAGTGGGATAATCGGGGATAATGGCAGTGGTTGATTCAAATGATATTTATGGGATGATTTAAATCATGAAAAACAACAATTTCTGATAATCTGCGGGCTTGTTTATCGCTAAGGATTTACCATATGAATGGTCATAACCCCCAATTTCTGGAACATGGCCCATTTATAGATGATTTATGATGAATCATCTATTAAACATTGTAGATATTGTGATTTTCCATAGCTACGTTAAATAACCACATGATAATATGATATATACATGTATGACATGTATATATATATACATATAAATATCGAACCAGCGTAAATTTGCAAAGTCACCTGGTCAGGGTTGGCACCATGCTGGCAAGGTGCACAAAGAGGTCGTACAGGATCAGGAGCCCTCCGAAGAGGTCCCAACAGACCCGACTTTTTTGTGCCTCAGAGTAAGGATCAATAACCCTATGGTGAATTGTGGATCAACACCCAAGAACACCTTGAAATTTTCACAGCAGAATAATGCAAAATACCTGGTAAAATCTTGTAAATGTCTATTTAAGTAAGACCTACTTGGTGCTTGAATGTGGTCGCACCAAAAAAATGATGATATAAACCATCTATTCATGTTTACCCTATAAAAATTGATGTCCATCAAACATAATTTTGAACATGGATGTGCAACCCCCCATTCAGAAAATCTCTGAAGAAACCCATGAACACTTGGGATCGCCAACGTTGATCAACTCATCACTCATCACCCAGGAAAACATAGGAAAACATGGAGCTACTGTGACGAAACGATGGGTAAACATCTATTTCCATCGCATTCATGGTAGCATTAATGGTAGCAATGGTATGGTAATGATGATAGTAAGATATAGTAAGACTATGTAACAATGAAGCAAATTATCATTACTATTATCATTAACAATAATGGCTGATACAATATTGTTGGCTTTGGCTGATAATTATTACCAAATACCATGTAATATGACAATAATGGTATTTCTATTGTCATTACTATCCATTAACAACATGATTAAACAAAAACATAATCAGCCAAGAAGCTGGATAGGCAATCATGGAGCAGCGCCCACCAACCTGGACAATATTTTTTTAAACAAACACAGCGAAGGCATGGTCACCATGGACCACTTATTGATGATTTATATGATGTATATATATATATATCTTCTAAATCTAAAGCATGATGATGTTTCTAAGTTGTATAAGATGCGTTCACGCGTTTTTCAGTTTGTTGCCTGTCTGTCCTTCAAGTCGGGAGGTTGTTTTGGGTCAGTTTAGCAATACTGCGGGTCATTTTTTCGTGTCTTCATTGTGCAAACAAAATGCTGGAAGCACCTACCCTTGAATGCAAGGACGTGCAAAAACCAAAAGTTCATGACTTTCCTTGTTCTCTATCCATGTATCCATGTATCCATGTATCCATGTATCCATCCATCCATCCATCCATCCATCCATCCATCTAACAATCTTTCTGTCTGTCTATCTATATATTGAGCTTTCAATCTGTCTGTACGTCTATCCATCTCTCTATCCATCCATCTATCTTTCTATCTATCTCTATCTACCGTATGTCCAAGTGCCCATCAACTGCCCTTGACTCGCAGCGAGTCATAGAAACGGGTTTACCCAAATCCACTGAGAGTCAAACAGCTGGCAAGCGGTCAGTAGATTCAGACATGGGCAACCTCATGCTGACGCCTGCGGGGAGTTGGGCGGTGACATGGGCATCTGGGAGTGACTGGGTATATCGGTAAAACATGGCTGGGACATCCCCGAAGTCAATGGAAGTTTCAGGGATTTTTCATGGGAAACTCATCCCAAACTCAACGGGCGTAAGATTTGAGTAAGAAAAACACTTGCCAGATTCAAGGCCGAAGATTTACGATTTTTCCCGCAACAAGATAGTATCTCATCATCTATCATTTCCATTCTTTTGGTTGATTCAGTTAATCCATCTTCGGGTATGATATGTCTCAGTGATTTGGAACCGAGTGAACTGGGCCCACTGGCTGGGCCCGGTTCAGCCCTCGATTTTTTCTAGCCCCAAAATGCAATGATCATCGGATTTCCCATTGAAAAAGTGACTAACAGTGACATAGTTATACATGTTTTATGATCATCAGATTTCCCATTGAAAAAGTGACTAACAGTTATACTACATAGTTATATATACTAATAATTGTCGAACATTTCACATCGAAATGGTCAAAACCATACAGTAATGGGATATGTTGATGGGCGCAACTGATGCGGAACCAATCCTTGTAGAATCCCATTTGGATGTGGGCCAAATCGCCAACCACCCAAATCGATGATTTCATTGGTTCATGTTGGTTCTAGATGCTCAAAAGAAGCAAGTAAATTGGTGTCAATTTCATACAAAAAAAGGCATAGCATGAAAATGACCAATACCCTCTGGTACTTTAAGATGGCTACATGGAAACTGGTCCATTTATACTTGATTTACCGATGTTCGTTACTGGGTAACTTATGTTTTCCAAGACTTAGGTGGCTGGATTCATAGCTGCTTGGTGGTGTTGACCCAACGTTGATATGGTTTATATCAAACACTCGAAAACATATTTGAACGCCCTAACGAGTTAACATAGTCCACATAAATAGTCTAGTATATTCTAAGATATTGTTCCTGAAACGAGGGGTACAAAAAAAATCATCCAAGTCATTAGACCATGACTTAGTAAAAAAATGAGACAGCCTTGGTGACTTGGGGATCACCAACTATCCCATCCCATGAAATACGGGTTAGGCAAGGCTTTCCTATGGGTCACTTCAGAATTTGCAACTGATACCCTCTGGTAAACTAACATAGCTATTGAACATGGCAATTTATAGTGAGTTGTCCCATTAAAAATGGTGATTTTCCATAGTTATGTTAGTTTACCAGAGGGTACCGGTTGGGTGACTGACCCCCAACAAATTCACCCATCATTTATCAACTCTATGCCATTCTGTCTCTGACTGGTTGAACTCCCACCATATCTTGAGTGGATTTGTTAAGACATATTCTGACACATTCCCATATATAATTCTATTATGGGTGAGTTCATAATCTGCAAGAAACATCATAAACCTTATTATTGCAGATTATTATGGCATATTATGGCCTTAATTATAGTAAATTATCTATCGCATAATAATAAACTCCCAGCTACTAACCCATCAACACATGTATTTTTCGTGGCTCATTTGGCCACTCCTCCACTGAAGGTCTCATGGGTGGTCGACGGCTGCGCCATCACCTAGCCAAGTAGGGGCTGAAGTGGCGCTTTTTTCATGGGAAAATCATGGAAATCCACTATAAATGGAGGTTCTAATGGGAAAACCCTGATCAATGTTGGTTTGAATGGGACATTCCCAAAAAAAATACAAGTGACAATGGATACCCCAAACAGACCCAAAGCATATACAGGGCTTGATAATCTTGATACATGTTCTATTTATTCTACATCACCCAACTATCTTTTGGACATTTCCTCTCCAACAGGTGCTTGTATTGGTGATGTGAAACATCCCAGAAATAGGACATGTACCAACCGAAAAATTGGATACACCATTCGAATGCAGACCATGTCATGCGAAGTTTCATGGGATACCCCTATGCTCCACATATGGAATATGTGTGCCAAGAGTTTGGTCATTTGTTTGATGACTACGTTGGGACATATTTAAAAACCTGGAGCACGCAGGATATAGAACCGCTATAGAGTTGGGGATACATGGAACATCATGGAACCATGAATCTGTTTCTTAAAAAAGAAGTCCCTGGGAAATAGATTGTCATTTCTCATGAAGTAAACATCTTTCGACAAAAACATCTGGAAAACGCCACCCAATATACTCGACTCAATCTGCCGAAAATCTGCTCAAATTTAAATGGCTTGCCCAAACATGTAGTGTGGGAAAGCTTAACATGATTGGGTATATGGATGTATGATGATGTATGTGGTCTGCTGATGCCGTCGATGGCAAGTGCGCCCGGAGCAGCTGTCTGGAAGCTGTCGGGGCCACAAGAACTCATAGTAATGACTTTCAACAGCATCGCTGGCGCTGAACCCTCATGTTGATTCACCATGTCTTGCTGTTTTTCCTAATGATTTCTCTCTCCATCTTTTCGGCTACATCCGAACATTGATTGTCATTTATAGCAAACATATCCATATTTTTGTTGGTAAAAACATCATTCTCGGGCGACTTACCTCCTTGCAGGGCACGGCCTCCATGCTGAATTCTGTGCTGGTCTCCAGGCATATTCTTATTTGGCGCAAGTTGTGAGACGAAGGGCGAGGCCGTGGCCTCAGCGATCGCCGCAAGGCACCTGGCTGGGCACTGTTCGCTCCTGGCTTGCTTCTTTGGGGTGGTCTGAACAAAGACCATGGCAGTGGCAGCACCCGAACTTGGGCGCGCGGGGGTTTCAGATCTCTTGGGCATCACAGCTGTCAGAACCAGACCTTCAACGTGAAAAACATGAGCTGCGCGAATCTTGGCGCCGACAGCTCTTCTCCGACTTCATGGCATCAGGCCGCAGAGATGCTGCAGCTGTCCAGGGAGCTGCTTACTCAGAATCGAGAATGACGCTGGCCCGGAATACTTTCCGAGAGCTCGATACACATGGAAGAGCAGTCATGGCAGGTGCTGTTGTCTCCGACGCTCGCTTCAACGTCATGTGCCACGAAGACATTCAGCCCTGCACCTGGTGTGATGATCCAGCTGCGGTTCCTGATTGGGACCATCTTGCTTGGAGTTGCTCGGGTTTCCAGTCCACTCGTCCCCCTGTGCCGAGTGATAATTTGCAGAAAGTGATGGGATGGCCCGTGAACGGAAATGAGAATGATTTGGCAGTTGTGGCGCACCTTGCCTCAGTGCGTTCCAAGTTGCTGGATCGTCGCTACCGCAGCGCTTAAGAATATCTTTTGGGTGTCAGTGTCATGCTTTCTTGCATGGCCTGTGCGCCTTTGCAATCAGGGCCCCTCGGGCGACTAACGACTGTGACGGAAAAATTGTCAACCCTCCACAGTGCTGGAAAGTGGGCTGATCGGTACCGGTACCCCTTTTTTTTTGAGCCATACATCATTTTGTGTACAGAATTGCTATGCTAACAACATCTAACAACGGTTTAATCAGTGCAAAATCCCATGCTTGATGGGTAAATCACCTGTTTGCCGTCAGAAATTGGGGGGTATCCCTCACTTACTAGAAACAAGACTCCCAAATAGTTGCTTTAAAAAGTCATTTTCCTGGTAATTCACTATAAATTGGGATCTTCAACGTATTCGCTTAAATAGTTTCCTGGGAATTATATGGTAGTTTCATTGTAGTTTCCTAAAATAGGGGTACCCCCAAATCATCCATTTTGGGATGATTTTCCATTCTAAACCATCCAGCTATTGGGGTACCACCATTTTAGGAAACTCCATATGTAATTTATAAAAGATTGGTCTATCTCCCAGCGACACCATAGGAACATCCATAGATTCCTGCGCCTGAGAGCGTTCGCTCTTGTACCTGAGATGCTTGGCCCACACCTGCCGAAGCGAGCGGATCATGTTTCCAGCATAAACCCAATGGATGGGTGTTGGAAGATTACTGTTGACTAACAAAAGAACATTTAAGGGATCTATATTGATTTACTCCAAGGTGTGTACATAGATATTATATTTATCGTAAATATATGGATATATGATATCAATGTACAATATATATATATATATACATGTGATTATATATGCATACAGTAGCTGCATACATATCAGTGTGTGCATATGTATGTATTCGGAAAACAGTTGTTCAAGAATGAAATACAAAACTGTAAAAACCGTGCCCACAAATACCATACGAGCACGTTACAGTTACAATCAATGAGCTGCGAATAAATACTTAGAATGTGGTTGATAATGCATACTGTGAACAATTTGATCCTTGTTCTGGATTATCCCTTTTGATTGTAGTACCGGTTATGCTGGTAGTGCAGGGCAACGTCGCTGCATGGCGTTCAGAGAACGGTCTTTTTCCTCGCGCATGACT
>Ga0126342_10021103_pt1 | contig 10885 bp, 12 predicted proteins | sample Cyp1metagenome_FD_92528 | JGI IMG/M metagenome (GOLD analysis project Ga0126342, IMG submission 92528) | Coral microbial communities from Lord Howe Island, Old Settlement Bay, Australia - Cyphastrea 1 metagenome | ecosystem: Host-associated > Invertebrates > Cnidaria > Coral ... | reverse complement strand
AATGATGGTTGATGATGGTTAATGATGGTTAATGATGGTTGATGATGGTTGATGATGGTTGATGATGGTTGATGATGGTTGATGATGGTTGATGATGGTTGATGATGGTTGATGATGGTTGATATAATAGTGATTAATGTGGGCAAAACAATGCCATAAACAATCCCCCAGTCATCACGATAAATAAGTGGTATAAACCATTCCCAAATGAGTGGTTTATTATTGTTTTAACTGCATTAGTGGGGAATTTTCAGCAATCTCATAAGGCTCCACTGATGTTGTCAATCATTGATTCGATTTGGTCAAATTATGCGTGTTGAATAATGCCGGTTCCAATTCCCAATCTTCAAGAAGTTAAAGCATTTACTGTATGGAACGCGAATGAGACTTTTACTGGGGAAACGAGCTGGGAATGGTTCAAAAGGGAAAAACATGCGACACACAGGAAAAATAATTGCGAACCATGGCAAACAAATGACAAAACATGAGAAAATAAAATAGTTTTCTTCCCCTGGTTTGTGGCTACAAGTTCTCAATATAGAGGGTCATACATTACCCGCAAACTGTGACTGACTTCCAACTAGATGGGTAAGTCGGCAAAAAAATCATCAGAGCAACTAGGAATTATTTTATGGACGTATGCACAGTTGGATGCGTGAAAACAAACCAAATTATAACTCCGAGGCCCTGTTCCCTGAAAACCTTCGCAGTTTTCAAACATTTGGGGATTTTTGGGATAATGGCAGCTATTAATATTACCAATTATAGCAATACTAGATATTCTTGCTGCTATTACCATTGAGACTATCCTTATCATAGTCAGCATTACTATGAATGTTTTTTCTATGATTGATGCCGCAACTGATCGCACCTGAAGGTGTGGTATGCCTGCCTGTGTTTTTTGTCGTGGAAGTTTCCCCCAAGCCAAGGTGATTTCGAACACCATCAAAAATCCCGAGGCCAAACTCTCAAAGAAGGCCCTAGGCCCTTTTTGGCCCCTGGGAGGTAATCTTTGGGTTTTTTTTGCTGGTTACAACTGGATTTTTCCGGTAAACATGTTGCCTCACAGGTAGTGCTACTGGATTTTTAGTGGTTTTGCTCAGCTGTGTATCAGTATCTGTCACGGCCGGCGGTTGATTTTTTCATTCAACACGATGTGTCCCATTGGATTGCCAAGCATCAATCAAGGGCCCTAGAAACGCACCCAGACAGTGACTTGAGCCAACCTCTCGGTTCGATTCCATCTCATATTTTTGCTGGTCAAGTTCGCCTTGCGGTTGAGCCAGTTGAGCCCCACATTTCTAGGTTAGATGCCAGTGTCTGCTGGTGATATCCACACTATGTCCATGTCTCCCTGCAGGGTAGAGAAGAAGCCAACGCCATCGGAAAAGGCGGCGTGAGTGGAAGGCAAGGGGTTGACATAGAATGTTTCCGTGATGGCACTTTTGTGGTTTCTTGGTAGAGGGGTGAAAGAGGAAGAAATTGAGATCCGTACCAAACTTACCGTGATGTTTTGGGAACATGAGAGCAAAGAGGAGCGTTAGTAACTTGCTAGTGGATTGCTGTAGAGTTTGATTATGAGAGAGGCACTTCCGACAACGATTTGCAATCAATGTGGCTACCACTGATTGCTTGGTATGCCTCATTCAATTGCTGAGGCAGACTTCAGGATCACAATATGTTCAAAACAAATCATTTGAGTATGCAAGGACGGTCGTCCCCCCAACTAATAGGGATCAATTAATATGGAGGTTTCCAAAAATAGGGGTACTCCCAAATCATCCATTTATAGATGGGATTTTCCATGAACTAAACCAATTTTTGCTCTTGGGGTACCCCGGGTACCCCCATGACTATGGAACCCCCTACCCATCATTGGCGGAATCCCAAGTGATGGATGACCAGCCCCCCACTCCAACCAGATTCGGGCAGGGTCATCCACAAGCGTAGTGTGGCAGCTATCAGATCTGCTTATCAAGCAACAGGCGCGGGGCTGGCGATCAAAAACCTGGATTTCACAAGGGAGATGTGTTTTCAATAGGGAAACATTGTGGGGGGATTTCATGGGGATTAACCAACAGAAATCGGGATTTTGATGGATTGTGGGGTTTAGAATGGGATATCATTCGAAGTTTTTTGATTAAACCAAAGAGTGTCTTTTTGTCCAGAAAAAGCGAGGAGTGCCCACTCGTTCCGTGGGGTCCGTGGGGCTATGCAGTTTTATTTCCTGCGGTAGAGGCATCCTGCTCCATGGATTTGGGGATGTGGCGATATGTGTCGCCTGGACAATGGGCTGCGCGCAAGAACAGCAACCTTTATGATTCTGGTTTGTTGAATTCGGCCCGGCTGAATCTATTAACAGCCATGGTGATATTTAATGAGCTTCGCTGGGTTGATGCAATGGAAAAGCGACCAAACACCTTAGTTTCTATGACGAATTTCCACGGGATTTTTCTTCAAAACCTGTTCTGGCGCCTCATCTTCTTCGTATACCTTCATCTTTTTCGTTTCTCAGTATCTGATAGTCATGCAAATTTTCCTTATTGCTCAGAAAATCGATCAGTACTTAACATGATTCAGAAATCAGACGAAAGAAGTTCTACTTTTGAAGAGTGATGTGCTTAGGGAATGATCCGGAATGATCCACAATCACCAAAAAAACGTCATCCTACAATGTGGGGCTCCCGTTGGATAGCTAAGTTGGTGCATAACTCCAATAACTATGGTTTATGGTACTTATAACTATAGTTTTCATGGGGTTTATAAACCAACAAACATCACTGAGGGGCCCCACATTGTATTTCCCCATTCCCTACGCCCTACGCAGCGACACGAGCTTTCCGCTCAGGTGGCCGCTTGACCATCATCGGAGTGGGCGGCACCGATAGCGCCGAGGTGGCGCCTTGGGGAAGTTGACATTAATGGTAACTGGCCAAGGGGAGTTGAGTACTTAGGTGCTGAACATGGAGTATACCCTCTGGTAATTTGTTACATAGCTATGGAAAGATCCACCATTTTTAATGGGAAAACTCACTATTTTTATGGCCATTTTCAATAGCTATGTTAGTTTACCAGAGGGTACCACCCCCAATGGTGGCTACACATTGTGGGAAGGCCATGGATTCCGGCTGGATGTTGTGTCGCCAACATTCTGGAGAGATGTGAGCCCCAGCCAAAACATGATGGTTACGTTGCATGCCTAATTTTGAGGTTTCCTGAACTGGGGATTGGGGATACCCCCCAGTTCTCATCCATTTTCATAGGATATTACACTTATTACACTATAAAATCATATAAAATCCACCAAATCATCATTTTTGGGGGTACCACCATTTATGGAAACACCCAGCTCTTGAGCTGGGTATAGTAGATCATTACCTGCATTTCATGGCGACGCAACACATCAATCGCCACGATTTCCTGGGGCGTGGAGATTTCAGCACATGTGGTGCCTGAGACGAGCAACGCTTGGGACGTTGGTCAATGGAGGCCTTATTATTGACGGAACAGAGGTGTCTAGAGGTAACAGAAATGTGGATTGTGACCACAAAATTCTGGTTTACGTACACTATATATATATATGATCCACAAAGGTTGATTCGATATATGTATATATATATATATAGATACATGTGATATATATATATATATATATGTGATGGCTAACCAAGGAAATTCCGGAACAATCGTGGAACGAAGGAAGCTTAAATAGGCTTTAGTACCTTAAAATTGATGTTGCTGGTGATTTCTGTAGCCTCGGCACGGACATGATTCAGAATATATCCATAGAGAAATACTTGTGTGTACCATGGGGTTTTCACGGCCTGGATTCCTAGATCCGGGGACCTGTTTGACAGCCTCCATATCTTTCATACAGCATCCCAAATGGGGATGGAACAACAACAACAACAACAGCTGCTGCTGCTGCTACCACCACCACCACCACCACCACCAACACAGTTACTGCCAAAGCCACAGCTACTGCTAATATTTATATTAATGCAATTTGACTTGTCATGGAAGGTTCTCTAATTTTTCAATTTTAAATTAATTTAATCTTAAGTACTTAACCCAGCCTTTCAAATACGGTCATTTTTGCAGGAGATTTCGTTGCACTTTTGTCTATGCACAGCTGCACCAGAAGGATGCTGCTATGGGCGCCATCCGCAATTGCAGCGGGGATGGCAGAGACAGTTTGATGGCCGTTGCGAATTCTCCTTGATGGTCAGGCTTGGGAAGCGGCTGGAGAGTTTCCGGTCAGCTGTTGGAAGCTGCTGCGCTTTCTTTTCCGGAGCCAGTCCACAGGGTTCCACTGCGAATCTCACAGACGAGCGTTGGGCGCCGAGAACCCCGCACACAATCGTTCTTGTTCTGTTCGCAAAAAAAACGCAACCTAAGAACCCTTCAAGGTTCTAACTTTTTGCGCCAACGCCACGGCAGGCCCTGTGCTTGAACGTGGCAAAAATGGAAGTCAGAATTGTGCCACGTGTGCACACGAAGTCGCTCACGCCGCAAACGTGGTTCACATCTGTTTTTTTTTTACGTAATGAAATTTGGATCATGTAGTAGCAGCTGGTGAGCTCACCCGCATTCGTTCATTTTTAGATCCAGGCCGTCGTAGTTGGTGGCGGACGGGTTCCTTTTAGATCTCCGCATTTGGTGTTTTTTATTCCATCCAAAAAGGGGCGGCGCAAACCCTTTGCATAGCCAAATTTCAGTGGTTCAACATCCATATCTACCAGTTATTTGGTGTTCACCACGGTATTGCATTTGGGTTTGATCCATCGCCCCCCAAAAACGAATAGTTTGATCCGATCCCCATTTCATGCCATGCCAGGCGGCGTATGAAAAGATCCGCGCCGGCGCCAGCTTGGTGGAAGTTTACACCGGTTTGGTGTACAAGGGCCCAGGCCGTGGGCCGGCCCAGGGTGCCCGGAAATGGGGATGGTTTATCGAATTTATTTCCACCAAATTGAGACATTGCCAGGAACTGGAGTCAATCCACCAGATTTCCCATTGAATTCCATTAAAACCCACGCGTTCCATTAGATTTTGTATCCCAATGATATCCCTATTTATAGGCCCTGTTTTGCAAGCGCATTTGTTTGTTTTGCTTCCGACGTCGCGCTGGTGCAGGTTTGCTGGAAGACCTTCAGACAGGCCGAAAAAGACAGAGGGCCCGAACACGGTGGCACCCCGGTACCTTAATATCCCAGTAAAGAAATACATGCATGTCTACATTGTGCATATGTATGTATATAAATGTATATATATATATGTATATGTATATGTGTATGTTCAGTCTATGCCTACGTCTATCCGTATATGTCTATTTGTGTTTATGTGCATATGTGCATATGTGTATATGTGGATATGAGTCTATGTTTATGTGTATATATGTATACAGTATATGTGTATTTAATATATGTATACATGTGTATGTGCAAAATGTGTATATATGTATATGTGTATTTGTGTATGTGTGTAATATGTGTATATGTGTATATGATATGTGCATGTGTGCATATGTGTGTATGTGTATATGTGTGTATGTGTATATGTGTATATGTGCTTATGTATGTATATGTGTCTATGTTTCTCTGTATATGTGTATCTGTATATGTATATTTGTATTTGTATATGCATATGTATAAGTGAAACACAATATTCAAACATAACACTCATACGCAACTGCTTTTGATGGTGACCTCTTATGATGAGGACCGAGTGTGGGGATACTGTAACATGTTCAATGGGTGTGAAACAGTGGAGTAAGCATATCATATGGGTTGCAAACCCAAAACAGTTTGCCAGTGTTGCTTTGGATCTGAACCTTTGCAAGGAAACTGCCGGAAATGCATCCCTATGGGCGTGATCCAGCAGTTTTTATTCATTTTTGTGGGAATTCATTCTTCAAAATCATCCGAATTTCCAGTTACAACTCGAACCCTTCTCGGACGCGCAGGTTCCAACTATCATGTTTTGTTTGGACATTCTGTGTCTTTCTGCTACAACCTAAGGTTGTTCAAAGAACCAATCCACGCTAGAGAAATACCCTTTCACACTTTTGCAAGTTCTATCCAATTTTTATGAATGTTTTCAAAGATATTCTAGAACAGAACAAACAAATCATCATTTTTGGGGGATCCATTCTATCCCAATGACATCACCCAACACATCGTGGATCTATTTATTACCTGAACGATTACCATTCCCAGGAAAATGACAATGGTAACAAAAACCAAATAACTTAAACATGACAAAACATGTCCTAACCATGGGATTCTGCGGTACACTATTTTTGGACACGCCATCGTATACGACCAAGTTTGAGGGTCTATTATTGATCTATTGTTGATACTCCATTCTTGACTGCCGTTTTCAAGTTGGTCATTCAAATGACTCAAATGTGTTTTGTTTCCCATCCTACTCCGAATGATTAAGATTATACCAGAATTATCAAACCCATAGTTCCCGAATTCGGGGGTACCATGTATAAAGGGACATATCACTGTTTTGGGAGATGCCGACATTAATAAACAGAGGGTTATCAATCCGGGGTTGACACGATCCAGACTAATTTTCATATTCGGAGACGAGTCGATGGTTGATTCTTGGCACTTATCCTGATACTCCTGATGCTTGAACGGAACTGATGTATGATCTACCCCCTTGTTTGCCTTGTTTGTATGATCCAGAAACAATCTTGGTCATGATATATCCTTGTCATTGAACGGTCATGTTAATGATGCATATTTTCGAACACTGGCCCAAGACCTTCGTTCAAATTGTGGACTGATAGACTGTGTAGATGATGGATCAAATAGTCTCTTCCAATAGATTAGCCTGTTTACCATTATAAAAGTTATAAACATGACATTAAGTTATTCATGCAATCAACTATTAGTGTAAGTGTTTTGGGGTTCTCTCAAATTAGAGCAACCCAAAAAATCGGGTGTTTCATCATCTTTTCGCTTTCACTTTTTCATTTTTTCGGGGTATACCCAATTTTGGGACGAACCCATAGCACGTTGCTGGTTATATGTCCCACTTTGTCCCCATCAATGCTTGGTTGTATAACTCTATGACTCTCTGTGTGTTGGTGTACTATAAATTCTTCCCTCATAAAATACCTCAAGTTGGTTTATAACTCCAATAACTATGGTTTATGGTACTTATAACTATAGTTTTCATGGGGTTTATAAACCAACAAACATCACTGGGGGGCCCCACATTGTACCACCCCCAAACTAAGATAGACCCTGAAAACCCTGGCAGGGTCGTCGTGTCAGTTGGAGGGAGCGTTAACCAGTTGGTTTTCCCAAATCGTTCTCTATTTTCGCTGGTTATCGCCCAGTTATATCAACCCAAATTCAACTCAGAAAAAGATCGCATTGTATCATATTGTATCTAGCTACCCAAAAAGATTTAAAAAAAGCCAAAGAGGACTTTCCCAACTTTCGCATCTTTTTGGGGGTGGAAAACTCCACCACCACGTCACCAGGGCTTCAGCGTTTGTTGGAACGGGATGGATTTGACTCGCTGCAGCAGGTTGGGATTCGCAGGGGCCAAATCCCAAATCGACGGAATCTGGGTATTTTTGGGATTCAAAGATCTCTATATTGGATTTCCATGGATTTCCTGATCATGTTTTTTTTTTTGGCAGATTTTCCACTATGATAGGTTGCTTTTTTTCCTTGGGGTGACATCAAAGTATCAACCATGGAGGATGATGGGATGAACCCATCGTGGATTAAACGTGCTGAGATGACTCGAGAAGCAATGGAAGATTTGATCAACAATTAATGGGGAACACATTTGGACAGCCCAAGGAAAATGGTCAAAGGATGTCAAAGGTGGGTTTTCCATGTCTTTTTGTTGATTTACTGGAGGGTATGTCAGGAGGATATGTTGGCAATAAAGATAGGGATTATAGGCAATTGTAGAGCTTCGCACACGGGCGATGCCATAAGGGTTATATATAGTAGTGTGAGCGTTGGTGTTGTTCATGTGCTCGGCGCGTGCGCGCAGGCGCAGGGCACAGGATGATGTGCTTTTCATACCGCAGCTTGTAACACATCTTTTTGTCGCAGTTTTGTGCTGCTTGTTGTTGTCGTTGTCGTTGTCGTTGTCGTTGTCGTTGTTGTTGTTGTGGTGGTGGTGGTCGTCGTTGTCCTCCTTCTTCTTCTTCTTCTTCTTGCAACACATCTTATTGTCGGAGCAAAAACACCGTAAATACCGAGTTTTTTTGCGCCTCGGATTTGCAAGAATATGTGTGGGGCGAGCTGCCAGAACCGTTGGCAAATCTGAGCAGAGCGGAGGATTTCGCGCGGAAAGTGTTGCCCAAATGGGACACGTGGCTGGGCAAGAATCTGCTGGGAAAGAAGCTTTTGTAGGGTTAGGGGTTGGGGATAGAGGGAAAATGGCATCTTGTCCGGCGATTATGGAAAGCAAGTTTGTGAGGTTTGCATGGGGCTCCGGTGCCCTTTCTGAACCTACAGTAAAATAGCTGTCTTTTTGCTCTTACCGCCGCTTTCTCCTGCCTTCTTGCTCTTGCTCCCAGCCATTCTTGCTCTTGCTGCCCGGTGCTGGCCAACCAGTCCAAGTTCAGCCGCCAAGCCTCGAAACGTCCAGCTGCCAAGGCTCGAAAAGAGCGCTTTCGCCACACTCAAACAGCATGGCAGTGAAGGATGAAACGGGCCTCTGGGCAACAGCCTGTAACGCCGAACGTTGCTTTCTGCACCTACAAGAAACTAGTAGCAGTCTTTTTGCTCTTGCCGCCGCTTTCTCCTTCTTGCTCTTGCTCCCAGCCATTCTTGCTCTTGCTGCCCGGTGCAGGCCAACCAGTCCAAGTTCAACCGTCAAGCCTCGAAACGTCCAGCTGCCACTGCTCGAAAAGAGCGCCTTCGCCACACTCAAACAGCATGGCAGTGAAAGACGAAGCGGGCCTCCTGGCAACGGCCTGTAGTGCCTAACGTTGCTGTCTGAACCGACAAGAAACTAGCTCCAAATTGCAGCCTTCAAGCCTCCAAACAAATGGCTTGCAGTTCCAAATCACCGAAGCACCATGCAACGAAAGCACGGACGAGGCCTTCGGCCTTCGGCTGCTTCTGCCAAACGTTGCTGTTTCTGTGCTTCCTGCTTGCTTCTGTTCTTCTCCTTGCTGCTCCGTCAGTAGGCTTCTCGCAACTTGCTGCTTGCACTGTCTCCTCTAATTAACGCGCTCCCCCTACTGTCGGCAGGGGTCGGCGGATTAAAGGGACTTAATCATGACCTAATGATTTCTGTACGCGATGAAAATTGTGGATTTGAGTAGAAAAGATAAGAATTCAACCGATGATCTATGTGGCTGACTTTAGCAAGGGACGAGATTAAGGACTGACAAACAATGAACATCAACCATACCCTCTGGTAAAAGAACATAGCTATGGAACATCACCATTTTATTCGTAATAGGTAAAACATCTATTAAGGGGCCAATTTCCAAAGCTATGTAAAAGTACCAGACAGTATGGTTCAAGCAACAAATTGAGCAATCACGAAGATCTTGTAGTAGCGGTGCAGGATTCAGATCCATTTATTGGATTTCCAATCTGGCTCCATGCTCGCAGGCAATCGGCATTGATTCGAAATAAAAAAATATATTGTAAAAAAAAATTCTTACCTTAGATTAATAATCTAATATATAATTATATTAATAATATATTAATTTATTTTATTAAAATTATGATAAATCTTAATAATAATTGATATATTTTTTTGATGTTTTAATTGTTTAGGAAAATAATTTTATAAATTTATTGTTTTAGATTTTTTTTTATTTATTTGGAATATAATTTTATATATAATATTATTTTATTTTGATATATATTTATAAATTGAAAAACAGGAACATTTATCTTTTAAAATATTGGAATTTATTGGCTATTTGTAAATTTAATAATATTATTATTTTTATTATTGCCGAATATATTTATAATAAATTATTAAAATACATAAATTTATTTATTTATATTATTAAAAAAAATAATTCGTTTAAAAAAGAAAATTATATTATATAATAAATTTAATTCCGCTTTTATTATTTAAAAATTTAAATTAAATATAAATTAAGAAATATAATATAATTTGAAATTATATTTTATTATATTTATATATATATTATTATATAAAATAGGATGCCTGTCGAATTTTTTTTAAAAAAATATATTGAAATATTTTGGAAAATAAATAATAAAAAATAATAAAAATAAATAATTAATAATTTTATTATTTAATAATAATAATTTTAAAATAATAATAAAAAAAAATATTTAAATAAATCCTATATTTTTTTAATATTTTATTAATATTTATATTAATTTATAATAATTATTATAATACCACACGAAATGGTGACGGAAATTTTTAAAGATTTGGAATGATGGCAATGGTTACGTTATTTACTTGCTGAATGTAGTGTGGTGTGGTGTAGTTTGTAGTTATAATTTTAGTTATAATTAGAGTGGAATTGTAAATGTAATTTTAATTTATATTTATAATTGTAAATGTAGTTGTAGTTGTAGTGGTAGTTGTAATTGTAGTGGTAGTAATTGTGGTTATAATTAAATTTAACATTATAATTGTGGTTGTGGTGGAAATATTGGATATATATTTATATAATTATTAATTATATATTATTTTTAATTTAAACTAAAATAATTATATTTTTTAATTCTAAATTTAATAATATTAATAAATATATATATATTTAAAATAAATTTTATTAATAATAATATTATAATAATAATATAATATAAAATATATTTAATATTTATTAAAATAAATAATATAAAATATATATATATATATTATAATTTTAAATAATATTTTTAAATTATATATT
>Ga0126342_10021102_pt1 | contig 10886 bp, 7 predicted proteins | sample Cyp1metagenome_FD_92528 | JGI IMG/M metagenome (GOLD analysis project Ga0126342, IMG submission 92528) | Coral microbial communities from Lord Howe Island, Old Settlement Bay, Australia - Cyphastrea 1 metagenome | ecosystem: Host-associated > Invertebrates > Cnidaria > Coral ... | reverse complement strand
TCTAAAATACCCCTATCTAAAAAGAATTTCCTGACCCCTTTTTAAAGAGGCGTTTCTGAGGGTCTTCGAAATTGGATGAAGTTGGATGCAAATTCGGGCATGAATTTGCTGGCAAGGCATTTTGTTGCAGAACCAGTTTTCATTGTTTTTGTGCATTTTAAAGCCTGAGGCCCTATGCACAAAAGTTAGACCGCTCTAAAACTCCTGCACAGCTTCACATAATGAAATGGAACCCCGATGCTTTCGGTTCGATCGGTTCGGTATATCTGCTTTCGGTTCGGTCGGTTCGGTTCGATCGGTTCTGACGGTTCCATGGCGAATCTTTTCGGTTAGGTTCACAACGGTTAGGTTCCACTCGGTTCGGTTCCTACGGTTCAGGTTCCTGCGGTTCCACGGTTAGGTTACTAACCGCCATGTTTTACTATGCATATATATATATATATTGCTTTATGTTGCTTTACCTTCTACCCGTGCAATCCCCAAAATGACGGCGACACCAAAAAATAACATGCTTGACAGACAATCCTGGTATGGAATGCTCAGATGGGGAAGGTAGATAGACAATCCAACAGTAAATATATTGATTACATTGCTTGCAGACCTGTACATAGCCAGCAAGCACACGTGACACGAAGCCACCGGCGTGCAGAGACTTCCAGCAGTCATTTGGTGCTTGAAAGAAATGCCTTCTCATGTGATCTCATGTGTAGATGTTTTGGTCATTTTCCACTCAATATGACCCCGAAATGGTCCTTGGAGAGCTGTTGCAGGATGTTACAGGTGCTGGTCACAACACTGTGCCGTCCACCTTTGTCATTGAGGCTGCTCTTGGACCGGCTGGTGGACTACGCTCGCGAGCAAGCTGCTGCTGGCAAAGCGGATGAGGCAAGGTGTCTGAGAAACGCAGTAGCTTCCACAGAAATCACCCCGACACTAGTAAGATCTAATAATACGTTGATATGTTGATGCATGATGCTACAAGTCTAAGTCTAAACGCATTTGTGTAACTGTATCTACATGTATCTACTAGTTTATGAATGCATGTGTGCAACTGTGATCAATGCATACTAATGTAATGATAATAAAACGTTTCACACAAGGCATGATTTGGATCTTTGTCGCAATAACTTGGGTTGCAACTGATATATCAAGCATAAGTATAGATGAGAACTCAGACCATATGAAACTCAGCGGGCTTTTCACCACGCAGTAATTATGTCTCACCTAGGTGCGACAACGTCTCAGCACGTGGAGCGAGGCGTATGGCTTGGAAACTTGGAGCAATGAGCAAAGTCCGAAGCAGAACAGGATAAGGCAAAGCGAATGCAAAGCGAAGCAAAGTGGCCATAGGACTGAAGCATGACCCAAGTATAATGAACCCCCAAGAAACCAGCAAACTACTAGCCCCTTTAGCCCCTTTAGCCCCTTTTGGCTAATCAGCTAATCAGCCAACATGTCTCAGCGACTGAGGATGCCACCAGCAATGCAGAGATCCGGTTCCGTTGGTTGATTTTGGCCATGGCATGCCATGACCCATCACGAGTGGATGCCGCCATCGCCATGGCACTGGAGGCCATCCCAAGGGGAATCTTCGTAGTGTATTTCAATGGATTGGTTTAAGGGAAAATTTACAGGAAACCATAGATTTTCCCATTAAACATGGGGCTTTCCTGTAAATTTTCCCTTAAACCAATCCATTGAGTATTGTGTATATTGTGTGCTGATGATTGTTTCACTGTCGGTGAAGATGCTTGATATGTAGGAACAATTGTGAGTAACAATTGTGTTTCATATTGTTTCCATTTGTTTCCTGTGTATTCCTAAGTTGGGCTCCTCTCAGACTCTCAGGTGGGCAGGATGAAGTTCACTCGCCCACTCTATCGGGAGCTGTGGCGTGTCAGCACAGCACGCAGCACCCTTCTGTCTTTGTAGCTACGCCCTTTGAAAATTTCCAAGCACCCACAGAGGCGCCCTGATGATGGAAGGACTTGTCTTGGCTTTCCTTGTTGTCTTACAAAATCTTATAATTAAACCCTATTAAACCTTTTCACAATCAGCATAGCAGATGTCGATATTGGTCGGCTGAGGATGAAGGAGCCTGCTCGAATGGCGAGGGCAAAGGCTGCCTTCGAGAAGGCCAGAGGAACTTATCACCCGAGCCTCGTCCGATTTTCATCTGGGATATGGATGGATATGGACTTATGGATCTTATGGAAATTTCATGGACTATTGTTGACATGTGTTGACTACATTTGGCTACTTGATAGCGATGCGGCGATGCCAATGGGCCAATGCCATATTTTTCAAGGTGCGCGTCATTTTCCTCGTGAATATGACGCAGTACCTGTATACACGCTCATTGATTTCGTTGTTCTGCCATGTTCCCCTCTCCACTTTAAAGTCAAACAAGTTGCAGTTTGGCTCAATCAACTCCCCTACCTGGCTTGCTCCCAGTTCTTACAGATGGAGGTGGTTTGCCTCAACGGCAAATCCGTTTTGGTGCAGCCCATGGAAAGTTTGCATCAAGTGAAGACCAAAGTGGCCAAGGCCCTGGGAGCTTCCGCCGAGGCAGTAAGGATCAGCTGTGCAGGGCAGGTTCTCTGTGGAACAGCGAGCCTGGCTGATGCCTTGGCAGCCTTCCAAATCTCTGAACCTGGCCCCCTTTTCGGAGTGGTGGACCGAGACAGAATGGAGCTCTCAAGGCACTTGCGTATCTTCAAGGAGGACTTGCAAGCCTGTAAGAAGCAAGTTGCGAAATGGGTAGATTTGAAGACTGAGCTGACCCGGAAACGAAGGCAGCTGTGTGTCGCAGGCACTAGTTTCAGAGAGATCGACAGAACAATCGAGCAATTGAAGGGAACTTTGCCATTGCAGCAAGAGAAGTGGCTAGTCTTTCGGCTTCCAAAGCTAGTTCGCTTGGGAGACATGGAAGAAACAGTCGGGCACGAGGATTTCAAGAAGCACGCTCTTTGGCGAAAATTGGAGAACGAGAAGATCCCCGGTTTGAGAGCAGACTTGCAGAAGGCACTGGAAGGATCCCACCAGCAAGGGCAGCTCTTGCTGGAATTTGATGAGAAAGCTAATTTCCATGAAGAATGGTGGGATATAGGCTGCGACTGCATGTACTGCTGCCCTCCTGACGACCCTCCAAACGTCCTCCGTGATTTAGTGTTTCTGCAGGATTTATGCCCCCGCCTTCTGCACCGGGATTTGGGCAGAAATTCAAAGCGATCTTGGAAACAGGTGCCAAAAGAAAAGTCTGATCAGCTTGAGCCTTACCCATGTGACTGCTCTGACGAATGGCCGAGACTCAGGCCTCTTAAATCCAAGAGGAATCAGAAGTATAATCGAAGTGCGATGCGGCATGTTAAGGCCCAGCTTAGCAAGCTGAGTCTGGGGCACTCATCCGAGGAATGCTAGCCTCTGCATGCCTGGGTCAGAAATTGTGTCACCAAACCCTACAGCCTATGTCTGTCGTAGACAATAGTCAAACCACAAGATTTTGACCCATGCCATCCCACACTGACACACAGTCCCATGCCGTAAATCGCCTATAGGTTCTGAAGGAAAGCACGCGTGAAAGAGACCATCCTGCCCAAGACATGTACAGTGATGTATAGCCTGTATAGTGTACAGCCTGGACCTTTGGGCCTTTGGTCCTTGGTGAGGCGCAGGTGGTGACCCCCAGAGGCTCTTCAGATGAAAAGTCATCGAACATGCTCGAACAAATGGCATCGCATTAGGGAGCAATTTAGAGATCTTTAGCCTCCGCTTGCAATCGGATATGTTAATTTATATTAATTTAATATGTCAACATATTTCGTCTGACGTCAAGAATGTGAACCCAGGATTACATCGAAGATGGTGGCGCAAGACTTCGCCAAAGCTGAAAGCAAGTGAGGGCAGAAGCGGCAAATGGTGTATCGGTGTATCAAGAAGATGCAAGAAGTATCAGTAGAAGTAGATCGCAGATGATCGCAGTAGATAGCAGTAGGGCATACTCCAGGAGACTTGGACCAGCTGAGCTCGTGTAGTTCGATGGTGCCAGGGTTGTTGATTTCGCCGGCCCTGGATGCATGGATATGGTGCCCTGACCATTCTTGTGACAAGTTCAAACAGTGGATCTCCTCTGGATTCCTCTGCTGACCAGCCCATATCATCGCTAAAATATGGTCAACTCCAGGTGAGTTTAGGCACCCCTCTGGCAGCGACAATGAGACAGCCGCCGACGCCGAAGTTGCCGGAATATAGCATTGAAAAGACCATTGTAAGACTGGATGCCTCCTGCAGGAACACCGGACGCGGGTGGATATGATTGCGATGATTGGATATGTAACAATGATTCAATCAATCGCATTCAATGATTATCGATGATTGTCAGTGCCTTAAACCCACCATGCATCACCCAATTTGCTCATTTGGAAATTGCCTGTAAACTGTAAACAGTGTAATTATATATACCCAATTGGGATTTGTGTGATCAGAATTGAATCTATCATATTTTTTGTGGGTTCACAAAAAAAAAAAGTCCACACATTTCATTCCGCAGAATTCTCAAACCGCTGGAGCTCTATAGGTGCTTCGCGGCACGTGTGGGAAGATCGCCCAGGGCTCGGCAGTGTCGGACAGATTGGGAGTTGGTTTGTGAAACGCGGGTTTGCAGCTACCCACAGCTACCACAGATCTACAATGATCTGCAATATACATGGTTTTGATATGTTTTGATATGTTTTGATTGCATACAAATGCACGTTTTCGATGGACACAAAAAGGTTCATGAGGTGGATGATACTAGAAGATATCCAAAAGTGGGGAGAAATAAGATGAAATAAGGTCCTGACACTGGTTGAGCAAGTAGATGCCATTTTGACCTTGTTGTGTCACGAGCACGCCAGGATGACTTGTGTTTTTTTGTTAAGGGCGGCCTAGGTCCAGTTGCAGCAGAGGAGCTGAGACAGATCCATTCCCAGGCTTCCGGGTAGACGCGTTGCTGTTCACCCGACTGAGTTTGCGGTTCAGTTGTAGCCTGGGGGATGCCAAGAGTTTTCGTTGAGGGATGAATGAAATGCATTGAAATGTGCTTTTTGCTTTCTTGTTTTGATGCCAAGAACTCAAGAGGAGTGCTTTTTGACATGCAGCGTTGGGAAGGTCCTGCCATTTAGCCCCGAATCTCCTTGCAGCAGGCCAGCTTGGAAGCTCAAGCCTTCTCGAGACAGAGCCGAGAGCAAGGCAAAGGGACAAGGGATCCGTGTCAAACCTTGAAACATCTTGAAACTCAGTGCAAGACCAAGATTTGTGGGTCAGCGTGCGTTCAATTTGCAGTTCCAAAGCAGAGCGGAATCTGTACTGGCTAGGAGTAGGCTAGGAGTAGGCTAGGATGCCGTTGGGTGTGAAGCATCTAGGCTCAAAAGGTTTCACCCCAAAGCAAAGACATGTTATGCACCCAGTGGCCAACCAGAAGTAATGGGTATGATATATATATATATACCTCTCTTGTAAATAATTCTGGTGGCCAATGCTGGTTCTTATGTTTCGTGTGTTTGAACCTGTCAAGACTAACATTCATGCTAGTGGCAAGCTCATCTCAAACTTCAGCTAGGAACCTGCATTAAGATAGATCGAGAACATCAGAAGCGTTTGTATAAGTCATTAAGACAAGACCCAAAGCTATTGCAAACATTTTGATGAGCAGCTACGCGTTTGGTCGCGGGCTCGCCAGCGAAGCACCTCAGCAGCCCTTCAAGGCAAGCGTGGGGGGTGCACATTGTCACAATATGTAGCGGCATCAGTCAACATTGATCAACATTGATCAACATTGATCAACACTGACATATCATTGGCATATATTGGCATGTTTAAAAAATGTGTTGCTGATAACCTCTGTCTCTGACACATTTTTGGGATACGCTTCACATGAACGGATGAAATTGCCAAGCTGCAGGTTGTGGAGTCCAGCTGTCTCCTTTGCCCTGATGGCATTGAAGGTCGATGAGTTCTGCAGCTTCCTGGCCACGTCATTTCCTCAGTGAAAGAGCTTGATGCACGTCTTCCAGCGTGGGTAGGAAAGAACACATGATCTCACTGCAAAGGCTTGTGCAAGTTTGCGATGATGGTGTTCTTCTTCCAGAAATTGAAGAAGTTGAAGCCAATGATGTGTTCTCTCAGAACGATCGATATCGATTGATAACGATTGTTTGGGTTTGTGCCTTGGGGCATTAAGTCGGTCAAACGCCCAGGCGGAACTTGCCAGATTGGATGGTGGCGCAGCTGCGGACAAACTTGGAGGAGATCCGCATACCATAGCTCTGAGCTCCAAACGCTGCAGTGCCACATACAGTTTTGTATGCATATACAATAGTCGTTCACATGTGAAATTTTAAAATTCATGCAGAAAATATCAGACAAAAATGAAACACACACTCGCGAACATATCGAACATTCATTTAGATTGTGGGCTTCATCATCGCAGGTACCCAGGTTGCCTGCATCAACCTTGCATAGCCCATCCTTATTCATCTTCGCCTTCGTCATTACGCTGTAATCATGCTATATCATGCTGCACCCTTTGATCCTTTAGGCTCTCGCAGCATATCAACGAATCTCGGCTAGGAGAAAGCCTCTCCCGACGTCACGTCAGCTCCGCTCACCACCGAGACGTTGGCGGAGATGGGAATCGCACACCCATTGCACCAGCGTCGGATTCTGCGGGAAGTGCAATGCTTCATGAAGTCCGCGGAAGCTGCGGAGTCCTCCATTCCAACTGCACCAGGATCGCGGCCAAAGGCCAAGATCAAGCCGCGACAGATGGTCTATGAACGTGACACCAGATGGCCATACCTGGACATTGCATGTGTGAAGCTACTGAAAGATGAACCGAAGATAGCGACACCGTACGGCCACTGGCAGCGAAGAATGGCACTAGAGGCGAAGACAAACGTTCCTATGAGCTGCATTTTTTTTTAGATTGACAGTTTGAGGGGAAAGATGGGGAAAGTAGAAGTGTTTGAAGTGTCAGTGTTTCTTGGCTCCGGCCTCTCATTGCCTCTGTCCATCCCAGACAGTGGGTGATTGTAGTCCTGGTGGTTTTGAAATAGTAGAATGTCAACAGGTCCATCCATGAAGTTCTTTATAATATATATACTGTTCCACACTCTTCATCCTGAGGAATATCACAAGAAAGGTCCAGCTTTGTCTCTTAATTCTTCCCGACTCTTCAAGCATCTTCACTTTGACGGAACCGGGACGAATGCCGAGGTCGAGAAGGACAACTGCCTGAGGATGCGTTCGAAAGAATCTGTGACCTCCTTCGGCAAGACCAAGTCGGATCTATCGGAAGGCTTTGAAGAAGATGGCACGCCAACTGCCACGAAAGACGTTGCAGACGACGTTGGCAGACTTTGCATCAGTTTTGATTTTTTTTGGGGTTACAAGAACCGACCCCCCATGTTCTTTCTAAAACGACTATTGTTTGCCAGCTGGGCTCAGATGGGGATTTCCACTCAACACTTAACATGGTGGGAGTCACACCATCCGAACTTCCAAGCTCGTTTCCAATGAGTACTTCGTCCTACATTCATTGGCATGAGGAACTTGAAGATGTTTGTCAATTTGTCTTCCAACTCGCCGCATTTGCATTTGAGGATGGAATGGTATCAGATCTATCAGAGGGTCCAAGCATGGACTGGCAAGATTGGCTCAGCAGTCGCTTGCACAGTTGGGGGATGTTATCCTTGGTGGATGAGGTCTTGAAGGTTGCCGTCTTGGGAAACTTGACCGAACTCAGGGAGTTGGTCTTGCAGGCACTGCTGCCCCGAGAAGGGGGGGGATGATGGTCAAGAGTGGGGGCCCATTTAGGCCATGTACCCATTGCCATGCCCCCAGTAAATCCCATTAATACATCTCGATGTGCCCCATCTACATTGATTATCTTGAGCCTTGGGGCCTCTTGGGACAGGATGGGACATGTCCTTCTGGGTGACTTGTAAGATCTTGCGAGTCACGGCATGTCATGGCATGTCACGGGGTGTCACGACGACACCCCTGAGGTGCAGGCGCACGGCACGGGTTTTGCTGAGTCTCTGGAAAAGACACCAGTCCCTTCACATGTGCCAGTCTTCCCCGATGCACCTGAAGAAGATATACCGCCCTGCACCATTTGGAAGTGGGTCATGTGGCGATTGGACTCCCTAGAACGAGCAGACACGCGACTGCAAAAACTCCTCAACAAGTGCGAAGATCTGGCTGATCAAGTCATGGGATATTCGACAGTGACGCGTGAGATCTCTATAAAGCCTGCTTCGCATAAGAAGAAGGGGACCTTCAACATGACGCTGGGTCCTTCAACCTTGGAAGATGTTTGTTTGAAGGTTTGCACCCAAATAGACTAGATTGACTAGATGAAATGCCAAGGGAAGACGACTTAGATCCCCTTCCCTACCATGATTTTAAACCGGCAATCAGGAAGAAGCTGATGATGGGAATCTTGGCAATGTTGGCAGTTGTCCCACACACCACGCGCTTGTTCTGGTCAATGTCAATGTTCAAATAATGTTAAATGGTTTCTGAAATTCGTTTGTTGTCAGCGATGCCTTACTGCACCCCCTAGTGGGCAATTGCGTGAGCCCAACTCAGTAGTGCACGCCTTGTGGCTGATGCTAATTTCACAACTTTAAAGCTGGTCTCCCACAATCTCCCAGAGACCTGTATTTTATAGTATTTTTGGGTATTTGAGCAAGCTTTTGGCCAACTTTGCCACAAGGAGTCTCAGTAGTCTCAGCTGTGTCAGCTGTCTCAGCTAGTTCGGCAGCTTCAGATGCCCCCCCCCGGAGCTCCAGCTCTGTGATCTTGGAATCCACGTCTTCAGCTGTGCGGATGAAGAATGAAGCGAAGCCGAGTGTGCCTCAGCAAAACTTGTCAGGAAAGGGATGTTGAATGCTAGATTAGATATGCCAGATGAAGGCTGGTCGTCAGCCAATGTTTTGAACAGCAAAGAAGGCATGTTTGACAGAAGCGTCCAAGCAGTTTCAACACATTTCCAAACATTGGAACAGATTTGCATCCGACATCATCCCACATTCCGGGCATTGGTTCAATGGGAGCCATATCATGCCATATCTAGCCTTGATTCAAGGCTTTGGAGCGTTTCCGGAAAGTGGCACAGCTCATCTTGTCCCACATCAAGGGGAAGCGTCAGGAAGGCCTGGTGGCCAGCACGAAGCTGCTCACCTGTGTGGCCATGCAATCCAAGGCGCGAGATCCGTATGGACCATAGCTATATAGATATTATAAAATATTATAACATATTATAAATAGATGTGGGGGATCCCCCAAAATGCTGAGATTGCTGGTGAAAATGGTGGGAAATGGATTGACAATTGTTTTTTTTCATGGTTCTCCCCCTAATTCTCAATAAAGCAATATGATAACCAACATCAGTACATCAGAGGGATGGCAGATATTTGCAGTCTGTGTTTCTGCCCTTTTCTTCCCAGCTGGTTGCTGTTACAGGTAACAAACTTAAGACATGACTTGGAGAACATGATGGAAGACCTGGACAAGTGGCCTCATCTCATCAGCGAGAATCGTCAGAGCTGTGACTTGCTTGTCCAAAGTGCATGAGTTACCTGACTATACCCATGTGATCCATATATACATACGTATACCATGTATACCCAAATCATCCCAAATCATGTGTATGACATGCGCGATTGATGTGAATGGCATATTGTAGCATGTGATAGATATTCTCCAACAGATTGATCAATTTGTCCGAGGTGAATCAATGGTGACTCGTCTACACCAAGCATCGCAGTCGCTCTTCAGTCGCTTCGTAGACTTACGGCAGCATGTGGAGCTGGAATTGAGGGAGGCGACCATCGGAGATCAAGGCACTGTTGAGACATGCAGGTGCCAGTGCTCAAGCTGGGGAGTTTGCAAAGTGAATTTTAGGGAATGCTATAGATAGCGAAATTTGTGCAACCTGCTTTCATGCAATGTATGAGCACGATGTCAGCATGAGGTATATGTTCTAAATTGTGTGCTAGGTTGCGTACATCTATTGATTTCAGATTTCCCGAATGAATCAACTTCGGCATCACTGCATCAAGTCGGCGCTGGGGTGAATGGAGAGTGCGGGAAAGTGATTTGTTTCAGAATACCCAGCTCGCAGAGGCCATAGGGTCCATAATGAGTCCACTTAATTCTACTTACTTTATACCAATGGGAAGTGGCTGCCCACCACAGTGATAAGGGAATGTAATATAATGTAATGACTTGTTTTCACGTGTGGGGTCAGCATGTGTTGTGAGAAACTCACCACTTCACATCATTTCACATCCAATCCTCCAGTTCACAGGTGCCATGGATAGACTTAGGCCTCACGTGTAGCACTCCTTTGATCAACGAATCCTGCGTGTTTAGCGTGGTCCCTGTCATGGCAAGATTGTGAGGCTGGAGAACAAAATCGTCGACGTGCAAAGGGAGATGGCCAGCTCGTTGCTGCTGGGGACACATGCGCTGCAGATGGCCGAAAATGCTGGCGTCGGTTTGCAGGCCAATGGCATTCCCGAACCGCCCAACCCCTGGGAAGGGCTGATATTGCTCCCTGGCAAACGCAGCTTGCTGATGTGTGCCTGAATTAATGTAATGTAATGTTATGTTATGTCATGTCATGTCATGTCATGCATGTATGTACGTATGTATGTAATTTAATGTAATTTAATGTAATGTTATGTCATGTCATGTCATGTCATGTCATGTCATGCCATGCATGTATGTATGTATGTATGTAATTTAATGTAATGTTATGTCATGTCATGTCATGTCATGCATGTATGTATGTAATTTAATGTCATGTCATGTCATGTCATGTCATGTCATGTCATGTC
>Ga0126342_10021101_pt1 | contig 10886 bp, 11 predicted proteins | sample Cyp1metagenome_FD_92528 | JGI IMG/M metagenome (GOLD analysis project Ga0126342, IMG submission 92528) | Coral microbial communities from Lord Howe Island, Old Settlement Bay, Australia - Cyphastrea 1 metagenome | ecosystem: Host-associated > Invertebrates > Cnidaria > Coral ... | reverse complement strand
TATTATATATTATATATTATATATTATATATTATATATTATATATTATATATTATATTATATATTATATATTGTATATTGTATATTATATATTATATATTATATATTACATATTATATATTATATATTATATATTATATACTATATATTATATACTATATACTATATATTATATTTATATTTATATTACATGTATCATATTAATAATGCTGTCCTTGGGTATAGACCCAGTCTTGTTGGTCGATGAATTAAGTCAACCTAAACGAAATCAAGTCAAATCCAGTGAAATCCAGTTACATGCCTTGCTTTTTTCTGGTTGAACTCCGACTGGTCGTGTTTCTCACTAAAACCATGCGACTGGTTCCCAGAACTGTCAAGAGTCTCAGGTCTAACGACTTGTCTCTGATAGAGCTGCAGGAGCAAATCCAAGTGTTGCTCAGCTTGCCTCAGCGCTGGAGAAGGAAACCCACCAGATGGGATTCTAATGGCTTTAGGCTGACAAAAACACAAAAAGGATATACTGGAAATATTCTAGAAATCATTCAGCAAAATATTTGGACCCTTCAAGCACCATTTGGGCTGCTTTTTGGGATTGTTTTGGACTCCTGTTGAAACTCTGCAAACAATATCATATGAGGGGATGTAGTGGAACTAAAAGGGGGATGTCATATGATAGAACCAAAACGAGTTCCGTGCAAGGAAGAAAGGGGAGCTGACCAATAACATTGGGTTTTGTATTTCAAATTCCTAATTAAACATATATGGCTATGGATCAATACCTATTAATACCATTTTTAGTGGGATGAACATCCATTTACCAGCTATTTTGGGGTTCACTACGTACCAGGGTTTTGACCCATCCCCATATGTATAATTATATGTATGTATGTATAATTATATGTATGATATGCGGTTGAAACCAGTTGACTGTATGGGACCATTCTCCAGACTGTTTTAGTCTTTCGCCTTGGCGTTTGGTTTGGAACCCAACAGTTATGAGACGTTGTCACTGGTCCGAAGTTGATGAAGCTGTTTTATCAGCCGATTTTTGTGGACCCCAATATTTACGTTTTGTGAATTTCCAAGATTTACAGAACAACCATAACCACTCAGTGGGTTCATCTACCGCTAGGGCGCGATACAATTCATGGCAACTTACTCGTACAAGAAGAATTCTGAGGGTGTCTGCTGTGGGACATCGTGGGAGGGTCGTGACTTCTTCATTCTTCGATCGGTCGTATGCTAAGTATGGTGATTGGTGCTGTCCACTGTCCACAGGTTTTGCCGCAAACTGAAGTGCAGTGGTGTCTTCTTGTGCCGGGCAGCCAGGGTGGGCTAGGATGGCCACCTAGTGAGCCATGATGTGGGGAACAGTTATCACTAATGATCACTAATGATTTAACTAGAAAATAATATTGTCATTTACTAGCTATGATTTAGCTAGTCACTGATAGTTAGTAGTTGTCCAAGAACGACTCCTTTCAGGGTTTGTGGACAACTACTAGGATTGAACCAGAGAAGAGTCATGGAACATTGCGAGCTTTTGTGACGGCATCAACCGGCCAGGCAATTTCTTTCTTACCTGGCCCCAACTCACAAAGTCATGTTTGGAATATGAGGGTTTTACCCCAAAATTCCATGGTTGGTCATGTTCCCATCTAAATAAAAGTGGCCATAAATTGGGGTGAATCCCCAATTTTCAGGACCCAAATGTCATCTCAAGTTGGTGTATTCCCAATTCATATCCCATTCAATCATATCCCATTCATAGATATTCATAACCCATTCAATCCCCATGTTTCGTAGTCACATCACAGTTGATTATTCATGAGCTATTCATCTTTATATATGTATTGTATTAAGGAATATATAACCAATGGATTTTTCATAGTAAATCCTATGGGCCATGGCTTATTCATAGGATATAACCATATAACTAATGGATGTTTCAAAGCCCCTGGATATTTTTGGTGCCTTGCCTTCAACTGCTGGAGGTAGCGACGATCTGACCTTCAAGAAGGAACTTCTGCAACAACTTCGCTCAGCCTCTCGGCGTATATACATATTATATTATATATTATATCCTTAGTTCCGCCAAACTCCCAGTTGCAGGAACGACAATGAACATACCACCCCACATAAAACTAAGCATTCAATGAACCCATTAAGTTGCATTAATCTTGGACCAACACGCCCTGGTCGATGGTCACCGCCTCATCCTGCCTCGTTTTTCATCAAAATCGATTATGATCCCTAGAACTATCAATAGCTATAGATTGTGGCACAATAAAAAAGCACCTCCCATCCCATTTTTAAGGGTGCCCTTAAAAATGGTGTTTTTCCATAGCCGCACGTTTTTCCGAGGAAGATCTGGAAACCTATGCCTTTGATGCCATTTTGTCCAAAGGCTGGGATGGCCATGGAAGTCGCAACCATTTCCTGCCGATGATGGGGTTACCATGGGTTACCCGGTAGTTGATTGGGTATTGTAAGTAGTTCTTCTACCTGGTTCGTGGGGATTATGAACTAACCCATAAGAATGGGAAACCTATCAACCAAGTAGTATTTTATGAGATGGGATAGAGGTATTCTATGGTATTCTTAATGGCTCACTTGGTCTTTCTCTTGATTTTTCATCAGGTTTCCTCCGATTTTTTTGAGGACTCTTGGTCGGACAAGGTCCAACACTGTCAACCTTTGTTCTTAGTGATAAATAAATATGGTTGATTATGGTTCTTTCTTTTTGTTTCTCAAAGATGTAATGTGGTTTGCCAAGAACTTAGATGGTTTCAGTACTGAAATAATCTAAATATACTTTTAACGGTCTAAGGCCTATACTTAGTTACTTTTAATGGTCTAAGGTCTAATTTTGGTACTTTCTTGGGGGTACCTACACGGTTGTGCCACGTCGTATTGCGTGTCGCATTTGTAGGAGGTCCGTCGCACAAAGATGCGACCTTGGACCGACGACAAAATGCTGAGGCGGGAGCGTGGCGGCTTTGAAGGGTGGGTAAACTGGGTAAACCCATGGCATTACCCTCTGGTAAACTAACATAGCTATTGAAAATCACCATTTTTAATGAGAAAGTCCACTATAAATCACCATTTTCAATAGCTATGTTAGTTTACCAGAGGTTAGCTTGGGTTATCTTGTGTTGGTCATGGGTCAACGTAAATTACATGGCAAGAGAATGCAAGAGATGAGTGGGAAAATAAAGTACAGACAGTATGAGAGTATCTCACCAAGAATTAACTCTTGGTTTTTGAGGTATTTTTGAGGTATGTAAGGTTAGCCACAGCATGGGCATCATTTTTTCGGCTCCAGTTCAACGTGAACATCAGCAGCTCATCAACTCCATTGCCTTCACAATGGACACATGAAAAACATGGACTACACATCACCCTACTAAATGTCAACACCCGATTAATAGACCCTGGGCTGCTGAATATTTTTTTGGGTACCATTTTATTATATTTTATTATATTTTATTATATTTTATTATATTTTGTTGATTTTATATTTTGTTTATTTTTAGTACCATATTATAATTTGGGGAGCAGCCAGTTGATGAACCAAGGTAGAGTTTCTTACAAAGGAATAGAGGTCTGATTAAAATTGGTCCAACTAGGATAAGGTCGTCCATGTATATAAGGTATATATAATTGTGACACCTACTTTTGCCCTTTGATGATGGTATTCACAGAAAGCTTTCTCAAAATGATGCCTTGCAGGCATGTTGGACTGTTCAAAGCTCCAAATGCGTGCACATTCTGTCGAATTCATACGAAATCATATCAAACCAAACTTATCAAAATTATCATTAAAGTTAATGAACAGATATCAATCCAACATCGCTAACATGTTCTTTTTTCAGAACCTTGAGGCAACCACCTAACCCATGTGGCCCCGCCTTGCACGCCGCTCTCTGGCCTCCATTGGATCCCGGGCAGATGTGGCGATCGTGGGTGCAGGGCCTTCAGGCTTAGCAGCATGCAAGGCGGCCTTGGAGGAGATTTGTACAAATGTATATTCATATAAGATACATTTACATTCATGCTTATACTATATGTAATTATACGTATGTACATACATACAGTATATTTATATACATATGATATATATATATACACGTATAGTATATATATATACACGTATAGTATATATATATACAGTCTACATATCATACATATCATACACAGTGTATATGGGACCCAGAAGTTTCAGCCCATGATATTTCTGGCCAATGCAAACTGGAACTGCAGGAGGGGTTGAAACCCGTGGTCTTGGAGAGGCAGAAGGCAGTGGGTGGTCTTTGGACTGTTGAGGGCAAAGTGTCTTGGCCGCTCCGGACCCCCCCATGGCCGTTGTTTGCTTCTAATCATGCCGTAAGTTATTTGAATGCTTTGAAATGTGTGTGTGTGTACTATGATATACATGCAATGTATTACATCTCTGTATGTAAATATATATATATAGGAATACAACAGAATATAATAAGTACTATATGTATTGTATAACTCATTTGAATTTATCATTGGACCAACCCATTTGAACTCTGCAAGTTGTTTACCCACAATGTTGGATGGTCAGCTTACCTGATCCGAAGATGGAACTCACGAAAATGTTTGGATATTGTGTTGACCTTGGGCATGGTCAACTATACTCGTATCCTTGATACTGGCTATACTGGCTGCAGATCTTGAGGTGTGGAATTCCCTTCGCACGAATCTTTCGAAGCATCTGGGCATTGAACTGGAAACCTCAAGGGTGTGCTGTGTTCACTGGGTGCGGTCGGTGAAGGTACAGAAAAGGGGTGCGGCGGTGCGGTGCCACCGTATCATTGAAAAAAGATTTCCCCAAACACGAAATAGCACAATCAGTTGTTTTTGCTCATTATGCTCATTTTGCCATGGTTTCATTTTCTTGGATTCAGGTTTGGGTGCGGTGCAATGAGGCTTTTTGAGATATTTCCATGTTTTCTGCTTTGAAAGAGGGAAATTTAGCGCAAGACGCCCTCGCAATGACGCTATGACAAGGCACATCGCAGCCACTCATCGCAACTACAGCCGTTGTGAAACATGGGAATTTATTGCCCTCAGATTTACTGTAGATCAGCTATGACAGTTGTGACTCACGACGATGTTTTGTCGTGTTCGCAAAATCGTGAAGTCACCCTTTGTGGCATTGCCAACAGGCAGAACACATGGTGAACTTATGAGTCCAGTTGTAAAGGTTGATGTTTCATCATAGAAACAAATTTGTAGTTTGAACATATTTCAGCTAAAGTTCGTGACTCCAGCGATGTTATCGCTTTTGGTGCTTCAATCCCCCAAAAACGACCCAGCGCCAGGTACACTGTGGCCTTCTCGGACTTCCCGTGGCCCAAAGACTTTTCTGCGGTTTTCCCGAAGGCTACAGAAGTGCAAAGGTACCTGGCAGGCTATGCGGAAAGACATCAGCTCTGGCCCCACGAAGCTTGGACTTCACCTGGAATTTGGAGGTTTCACTGGGGAAAAATAAGGCTTCCAACCAATGGAGTTACATCTTGAATTACCTTGGAAAGCAAAACCACATAGTTATCATAGTTGATTTCTTCAACTATCATTTTGGTTGGTTTTATGGTTTCGCTTTGCTTCACTTCACACGATGGTATTTCGGAATTTCAAAGCAGCAACTCACGATAGGTCGAGGGATAGGGGGTTGCCAGGAAACTTGGGGGTGACAGCAGCAACTGGTTGTCACATGTTGTGACGATTGCCTCTCCCTTTCCTATTCCAATTTCATCATTGGTGAGGTCATCATCACGATCATCACGCATTTCTCAATGGTTTCGCAGCAGGACTCTTATATTATACTCACCTATGATGCTTGTGTCACGTCGCCACATCTTCTGTAGTTTGACTCGTCACCGCTACCGACCCGACCCGCAGGGGTTTGGTGAAAATTTTTGAGATCGGCAAGTGAATCCCTTGTGAACGGAGAGTTGCATGACTCGAGAGTTCATTACTGGCATCCAAATAGACAATCAACTTGTAGGTGTTGCATATTGTTGCATATTAATTCCCATGTGTTCTGTTCAAAATCCCCATATTTCATATGGTTGATACCAAAGTTCACCAACAATTTATTCAGACAAGCTGTTTCCCAACAGTCCCGAGAAAGTTTGACCCACTAAACTGTTGCTATGTGGGTCCAAAAAATCATCAGCCCTTTAAATGGGCGAGATTAGTTACTAAGAACTCTTCCGGAAAGGTACCTGGTAATCAAACATAGCAATGGAACTCCACCATTTAGTTCCATGTCTTTCCATTAAAACCTCCATTCATAGTGGATTTCCCCATGATTTTCGAATGATTTTCCCTTTTAGGGGTACCCCAGCATGGTCCAACCCGGGTCCAACCCTGGACCCAGGTCTGCAGCGGCTGCACCGTGACGTCCCTGGAGCCCGTCGAAGGCGCCTGGCGCCTGCGGGTGGAGACCGAGGAAGGTCAGGAGGAGCTGCTGGCGAGCTTCGTCATCGTGGCCACAGGTGGGACTGGGGAACATCTGGGGAACATGTTTAGTAAGTTGACGGAGTTGATGGGCAAACCCTAGGAGAAAATGCACATGTCCATGATCATGGAATCATGGCTTTCATCTTGCAACGCAGAGCTTAGCAACCTGTGCGCTAAATGTTACAACATCATCAGTATTATTACATATTATTACCATCAACATCATCAACATCATCAACATCATCAACATCATCAACATCATCAACATCATCAACATCATCAACATCATCAACATCATCAACATCATCAACATCATTGACCCTAAACCCTAAACCCTAAAGTCCTTGAAATTTCCCTTGAATATAAAGTTTAACGGGGGTGGGGATTTGATGATTCACTAGAAATTCTGTTGAAACATCTTTAAGACTTTCTTGAATATAAGGTTTACCTGGGGTGGGGATTTGATGATTCCCTAGAAACTCTTTTGAAGCATCTTGAAGATTCCCTCGAATCAATATCCTTTGAAACCCCTAAAAAGTTGTGTGGGCGAACCGGGGGGTTTGCGCGTAAGTTTAGTATACAATATAATAATTATATATATATAATTCATATATACATATATCATATATCATATATGTGTCACAATGCATCATGATATATGACTTATAAGTTGAACATTTGGGGATCTTTTTTGGAAACATGTGGAAAAATCGGGATGTGATTGCTCTTTTTGTTTGGAACTGAATAATTGCGCCATCGTTTTCTTGGTCAATTCTTGGAATGGGATGGAATGGATGATGGATGATGGATGATGGATTCTGGGAGCAGAAATGGATACAATGATAGTAGAGTGGAGATGATGAATGCATATCCAAATCAGTCAAGGCGAGAATTTCGGGGCATAAAACGTTACAAAGCTATTGATTTATATTCTGAAACATGGATAAACATGGTGGAAAATTGAGCGTCCCAACAAGCCGAGGTATATTCTCTACACCAAACATGTCCTTGCCTGGGCTGGAGACGTTTCCAGGCGCTGCCGGGGGTTTTGCCGGGGGTGCCATTGCCAGGTTTCTAAGTCAGCTTCCAGCAGAAATAACTGGTACTTTGCCAGGATTTTTGGGTGCGACCTTTGTTTTGGGTTTTGAGGATTTTGAGATCCCATTTGAAATCTGGAAGAATCCCCTCAAGGTATATTAGGTTCTAGCCCATCTGCATATTGTTTTAGGCTACATTTGAATACATTTGACGGATTGCCCTGCAAAAATCTTGCCAGTTCATCACCGCTAGCTGGCTGGTTCATTTGCCCGCCAGCAGTGATACCTTTTGTCAACCAGCCATCAACCATTCCATGTCTAAATCATAATCATGCATATCCACATTGTATACACATATATACATAATATAATATATATATATATATCATATATATATATATATTATCATATATATATATATTATTATATATTATGTATTATGTATATGTATATATATATAGTATATATATATATATCTACATATATATATATTATGTATTATGTATATGTATACATATAGTATATATATATTATATGTTTATATATATAGTATTTATATATATATATACTACACATATATATACTACATATATATATATATACTACACATGTATATATATATACACATACATATATATATTTATGTATGCACATAGACATATATACACAATGTGACATGTACATCTATACATCTCTATGCACCACTCAGTTCCATCCCATCCCCCAAAGGCCCGGTGCTCCACAGTTCCTCCTACCGTTCTCCCCGCTGTTTGCCGTGCGGTCGCCTGCTGGTGGTGGGCTGCGCCTTCAGCGGCGCCGACGTGGCGGCCGAGCTGGGCGCGGAGCCGGAGCGACGGGTCACGGTGGCGGCGGGGCAGACGCCGTTGTGGTTCGTGCCGAGGCAACGGGGAAGGGGGCTGGGGCATCAGAAACTTGGGGAGATATCATAGATATGCAGTTTTTTTAGAGATCGTATGTATGTAATTTGGCTGGGGAAATTGGGCTGGGAATGGAGCTATGTTGATTTACTTTCTCAGAAGTATGATGCTTTGTGACAAAGGATCTACAGAGGCAAGGCCGCAAGGCGAAGAAAGTATGGGGATATTCTGTGTAGAGCCAAGAAACACTGGATACGAACCGACAATAATGGGGACATCTTCAAATTGGACTGGTGAAAAGGGGCTCAAAGATCTGGTGATGCCGACTTGTCTGGCTCCAAGTGATGTTTGGCCCATGATCAATGCGCATTTTCCCCCCTGGAACCTCAAAGGAATGGGAAAATCACCATGGTTCCTGGCAAACCATCGCCTCAATGGGAGATAAAATGACCATCTTTCGGGTCATTTTTTTGGGCCCCAATTTGGACCCACAATTTGGATGGGGAAAATGATGATACCCTCTGGTAAACTAACATAGCTATGGAAAATCACCATTTTTAATGGGAAAATCCACTATTAATGGCCATTTTCAATAGCTACGTTAAATTACCAGAGGGTAAAACCATTGGATGTTGGGGGCACCCTGGACAAACCCATCTGCGAAAAACCAAGGTACCTCAATGGGAAACCATCTGACCTGCTCTTCTACTCGCGAGCGGCCCACTGGACGCTTGGTTCAATGTTTTGGAATCGCCAATGTTTGAGATGATAACAATGTGGATGTTGACGAAGATTGTGGTGATGAGGATACAATATGATATAATATATATTTAGATAGTGTATATCAGTATATCATTGCAGGGGTTTTCCTGGAGGTACCCCCCAAATCATCCGAGTCACTAGACCATTTTAGTCTTGACACCTGTGGTGACTTGGGATCCCCAGGCGCTCGAAGAGACACTCGGAGGAGGAGCGGAACCACTGGCGTCACCGCTTTCTGGGCTCAGCGTTGGGACGGCTGCCGCCTCCCTTGGTGACCCCGCAGGATGCTCGGTTTTTTTTGGCCAAACTTTTGGGGTTTTCGCCATGAAACATAGGGAATGAACCCGGCAACATTTGGGATATGGGTCTATGACCGGTGAATATCTGGGTGGTTTGATATATTTGGATACTTTTCCTTCCAACATTCACGAACTTCTTTTTCAGGGGCTGGCTTAATCACCAATCAGTGTTTTGCTTTCAGCTGTTGTGTCAACTGTTTGTGACGGGGTTGTTCGAACTTTCGCCCGTCGTCCAGGGACTTATGACAATTCTGTCTTACTTGAAACAAGAACTTGTATGACCAGATCCACCCCACCTGTAGAACTTGTCCTCTTCTGCTCACTTTTTTGTAATCCTATTTAAGTGATAGATGAGCGTAAATAGGCCTGCTATTAGCACCATGTAGTACCCACAAAAGCCATTGAATACTTGGAAACGTGAGCCTTCTGAGCAGACCAAAACAGGCAGTATTGCGGACTTATTTTACAGTACAGCTTCTCATGCCGTGATGTTTTGATCTCTAAGCCTGTGGCTTCTTGGGGCGAATGGAACCCAACTGCAGAGTTTTTGTGGCAAAACATGCCGATCTCCCATTCTTGCGGGTAGGGCTATATCTTCCCTTCCATGTATCCCACAATTTTTCGTAATCCCATTAATCATTCCATAATAATCCCATCAAGTTCATCATTTCCCATGATTGCCGGACCTATTTTTTCCTGGGTGAACGTTCCAAGGAGGGTCCGGAGCCACCGTTCCTCTGCATTTCCGACGACTTCGTCCAAGCCGTGAAGTCGGGTCAGGTGGAACTACGCACCTTACGAGTGCAGGAGGCGTCCGGCAGGGTGGGACCGTCTTGAAAATCTTGAGGAAATTTCCAAAAAATTACAGTTTTTTATCAAACAATCCAAAGAAACATCAGGTTTTTTAATCGTGACTTCTCCCGTTGGTTTGTTTATTCTTGTGTTCATTCATGTTGTATGGACATAAACTGGGGCATTGAATCCAACACATCTAGTCTATAAATGATTCTTATCGACCTCAGTTGGAGAATCGGTAACACATACTTAAAAATTAAGCACTTTTTTGCATCTTTTTGCATATTTTAGCAATGAAATACTGCGCACTTATATCATATGTATCTTCCAAGACATTTTTGGGGTCTCCATGGTACACGTCAGAGGTGTGTACATCCAGATATTTGGGATAGCGGTGAATTACCCATTGACTTGCCCAATCCTGTTTGGTATGTGTTGAAGCCACCAGGGAAAGGAGAACGTCAATCATTTTAGGCATGTATATACATTATTATATACATATATTTAAGGGCTGCCGCCCCTGCCGCCGACCCCGGTAAAGAATCGGGGATTGCTGGTGAAACAGGCAAGCTGTGTGACGAGAAACTTTGGCAAATGCATTATCACAAGCAAGAAACCAGC
>Ga0126342_10021100_pt1 | contig 10886 bp, 11 predicted proteins | sample Cyp1metagenome_FD_92528 | JGI IMG/M metagenome (GOLD analysis project Ga0126342, IMG submission 92528) | Coral microbial communities from Lord Howe Island, Old Settlement Bay, Australia - Cyphastrea 1 metagenome | ecosystem: Host-associated > Invertebrates > Cnidaria > Coral ... | reverse complement strand
GTAGATAGTAGAAGCACATTTGAATATTCATGTGCACCATCATTTACGGGCAATTTTCCGCGAAAGCAACCGCGAAAGATATTACGAAACACATGTCGCCGCGAAAGACAAAACTGTGCCCGCAAAAGAACCGCGAAAGCCGTCGCGAAAGCTTCTAAGGATTAGAACCAAATCGCTACCCGGTTTTCGACGCCGCTCAATTGAGACTACAGTGTGTATTGTGCATTTCTATTTGTGAGATTTCGTGACTGCGTGGAACTGTTTCCTACATATTTCTCAGTGTTCCCTTTTTCCAGAGTTTGACTTCAAACAGTTTCCTTGAGGATTTGTGTGATATTTGTATCTTTCTAAAAGACTGATTTTTATGTGTACTACTTGTAATGTACCGCAATGTACCGCACTTGTATGTGTTGTACTTCAAACTTGAGCTCAGGGGAGGTTTCAGCATTCATCGCCAGCCATGACGATCAGTATTCCAACATATTGCAACGACCTTGCTTCCGTGGATGACTTGTGCTAAAGGGCTTGTAGGATCCAGCAAACGCGCTGGCCACGAGTAATTTGTCACTCCTGTGCAGTGTATGACCAATTTATACCAAGTGACCAAGTACTCGGATGTACTCGGCAGATTGTACATGTTCTTTCACTTTCTATTTCCAAGCATATTTCATTGTATTTCCCCATAGCAGAGACGGGCTGCCAGCCTTCAGTGGTTTCTTCTTCGCAGACATTGGTCGGTTTGTTCGCTTGGTAGGACAAGCTGAAATCTGCATTTATTCGCGGGGTGCTGCACTTAATCCTTCGATGTTGGTTGATATATTGGATAATGATATAACTTATATAACATAACATAATATAATACAACTCATATATCATACATAAATATCCTCTGTAAAATGTGGAGGGATATGGACCGGATAAGAGCATTTTTTAATACACGTTTTTTCTCTCATTTTTATGGCTCGAGTGTAGTCCCCCATGTCATACAGATTTTTTTGGGGGGGTCAGAGCAGCATTTTATAGTGATGTTCACCTGGAGGGTGACAGCCACTTACAAGGTCATAGGTTCCCATTCTATAGAGACCGAGACCACATATGTATATACTCTGGAAAACCGCAATTTTCCAACGTCATGCGTTCCCATTTTATAGTGGCTGAAGCTGTTATCACAAAAAAACATACATCACCATACCACACCATACCATACCCTACCCATCCCATCAAAACCCAACCTATACAACTGGGAGTCGTTCTAAAGGTCCATGAAAGGATTTTTAATTGCCAAGGCCGCCGGGTTTCAGCATCAGACCGCGCGATTTTATTTTTCTGAGTTCGCGATTTTTTGTGCGAAAGATTATGAAAGATTTAGCAAGGGTTTTAACATGAGACCCCCGCGAAAGATAAACGTGGGGTTCGCGAAAGATTCGCGAAATTGACCTTTTTTATTCGCGAAGAATGGCCGTTTCAAGAGAGAGGAATTTAGAACAACTGCCACTATAAAATGGAAAAACACAGAAATGCCACAATTATTGCTACATATACCACATGCTACAACTTTAACAACATGTTACAAAATGCATGCAAAAGCTTCAGGATACCCAAAATTGAGCCATATTACACTTGTTATAGAGGCATAACCTGTAATTATATATTTGGTCTGTATGGAATATTCTGGAATGTTAATGTTTTATGTTTTTTGTATTTGTTTGATGAATTTGATGTTTTTAGTATTTTTTGTCATGTGTTACATAATTTTCCATTTTATAGAGGCATAACCTGTATATATCTGGAATATGTGGAATATTCTGAAAGTTTTATGTTGTTTAAATGTTTTGTATTTTTTGTCATGTTGTACAGAATTTTCCATTTCATGGAGGCATAACCTGTATATATCTGGAATTTGCGGAATATTCTGGAATGTTTTTTGTTTTTTAAATGTTTTGTATTTTTTGTCATGTTGTACAGAATCTTCCATTTTATAGAGGCATAACCTGTATATATCTGGAATTTGCGGAATATTCTGAAAGTTTTATGTTGTTTAAATGTTTTGTATTTTTTGTCATGTTTTACAGAATTTTCCATTTCATGGAGGCATAACCTGTATATATCTGGAATTTGCAGAATATTCTGGAATGGTTTTTGTTTTTTAAATGTTTTGTATTTTTTGTCATGTTGTACAGAATTGTCCATTTCATGGAGGCATAACCTGTATATATCTGGAATTTGCGGAATATTCTGGAATGTTTTTTGTTTTTTAAATGTTTTGTATGTTTTGTCATGTTGTACGGAATTTTCCATTTCATGGAGGCATAACCTGTATATATCTGGAATTTGCGGAATATTCTGGAATGTTTTTTGTTTTCTGTTTTACATACCAAAATGGAGGTGGCCCAGTCCGAACCATGCGTCTAGATCACTGTGGGTCGATCCATATTGTTATAGCCAAGGACCCAGGGCACTATAAAGTGGGAACCCATGACGTCAGAAAATCAGGGCTTTTAAGGGTATATAATCGCTTTAAAAGGGGAACCCATGACGTCAAGAAAACCTAGGTGTAAGGTTTGTTAAGGAAATCCAAACATTTGGGGGGTTCATAGGGCACCATTCTATAGTGAGTTTTGGGATGTTTTGGGTAAGTTTAGGAAAATAAAGATAGGCTCGACGATATGTCATGGGTCCCCATTTTTTATAGTGGTTGAAGGGTTTTGGGGTTAAACGAGGGTTAAGTGCTGGCCTCTACAAATTTGATATTTTTTCATTTTATAGAGGTGTACCCTCCCCAGGAGGGTCATGGGTTCCCATTTTATAGAGGACCCTGTTGGGAGTGGATGTACCCCCGCGTTTTATCCCTATAAAATGGGGACCCATGACGTTCCGACTTAATTCACAAGGGGTTCATAATCATTCATATATAATATTCATTATAATTAATTTATTATATATAATTATAATTATATATATAATTATATATATAATTATATATATAATTATATATATAATTATATATATTATATATTATTATGTTTTTTAATTCGAGCAGTCAGTTCCCTCATTGAGTCGGGCAGGTGAAAGGGAGGATGCACATGATCAAGATGGCAGGTACGCGCTTAAGTGCCGACTCACCAGATAGTGAAAGCAACGAAGCAGAGAACTCTGAAGCGATGGCTTAAGCTCTCATTCTACAGTGTTGATATGTGAAACATTGTGGAACACCGACGGCACAACTTTTTGCGTTCGGCAGTCTATCAGAGTTCTAATTGTCACCCAGCAGACTGCCAAACCAGCATATACAGCTCAGAAACGTAGCTACAACAAGTCAACAAGTGAGGATTGAAGAATGACTACTACATAATTACTTTCAACGAGAATCCCACATTATATATATATATATGTATATATACATATTATATTGTCAAGCGAGTGCTCTAGCACCCTTTCTGATCTCTCACATAGTTCAGTCACATCCAGATTGATGCAGTGGAACAGAATGGAGAGGCTCTGCTTCCCAAAGGTTGGTAAGGTACAGTATCAGTACTCAGTATCAGCGCTCAGTGTGCCATGAATAGATGAGCTCGCCAAACAGCAAGCGGAGGAAAAGACCCACGGGTTCACAATGGTCCACCAATGGCAAAAGCCACCGTTACTTCCGTTACTTAAGCTTTACCTTAGTCAGGGCCTGATATTGCGCGATTTGCAATGGGCTCGAGCAGGAGCCTGTGCAAGCCGCTGATCACTGGATGGCACACGATGTCTAGGCCCTATACTGTAGATGACGGTCTTGCATGCGTCAGGAAAAAAAGAAAAGCGGACAGTGAAGAGAACAACATCAGCAAGGTCAGCATCAAGATGGAATCTTAGTACTGTGGTACACATTACTGCGCAAGAGTGCACTTTTTTTGCCCAGCTCGTATTAAAAGCCTTGGTACACACGGACCGGTAGTATATTTCAACATATTTCGACACCCCTTGAGGAATGACACGACCGTAAAAGTTTGGAACCGCATTCAGTCGAAACAGGCTGAAACACCCGCACCAGATCACTCATCTATCGAGGAGTGCCGAGTTTCTTGGATGGATCCGCATTTGTCTGATCAGACCAGAAAATCTTCATTGATGCTTGTTCTGTCTGATCTGCCTGGGTGCGCTGTTGCAGGATGAGTTTGGTTCTACCTACGAGGCGGTCTGGGCTGATGAATTGATTTTCCAGGACTGGCTGACCTGCAGACTCCGCTTGCGAGGTTGATGATCCAAGGCATAAGAGCGAAGAAGAACATGAACACATAGACGGTCATATTCCGCTCCCAAAACAGATGTCAGGAGAAAACAAAGTACCAGGATTTGGCTGTCTTCCGCAGCAACAGTTATGGTCACCCACCTGCAACTTGAGCAAAAGACAGAGGCCTCAGATTGGCCAAGCCCAAAGCAAGAAAATATGTAACCGTTTCATATCTTTACAGCCAATATTTGTACTAACAACTAATACCTGCCAGCGCCGTGCCAGCTTCGCCTTTCGAAGATTCAGAGGTTTTTGAGCACACGTCACCATCGTCACCAAATGTCACAATGGCACTAGCCGCTAGTGCTTTGAGTGATCCGGACAGGTCTTGAAAGAATTCAGACGTACACTTATCACAAAGACCCCATCGCCCCTTTACTACCTGTTAAGTACTGTTAAGTGACTAAGGTGTTTGCCTATGTTTGGACGGCGTTATTCAAAGCACTGCTCCTTGGTCAAGTGGAGCAAAGCGCTGAAGCTGCAAAGGTGAAGCCTGTCAAGGCTATTTCAGCTATTTGATATAATTTCATTAACCAATCGAACTCAACAGACTACAGTTGATACTTGCTTGGGCTTGTCGGCCACACTGCATTCAGCATTGAGGAGAAAGATGAACATATCTACCATGAGCGCTTGGTCCATGTCCCACTGCTACTTTGCCCAAAGCCACGTCGCGCGGCTTGTCGTGATAAAAGGATACAAAAGGGGTCAATGGGTTAACGGAATCGCATGGAATCGCAGATTAAGAAGATCTTTCAAGATTGCGGCGTCAAAGTTTGATGGTTTTGTGTTCCCTAGCTAAGAAGTTCTCCTTCGTGAGTTCTGCGAATATGCTGAGTTTCTCTTGGATTGCTGTATGGAGGGAGATGAAGGGAGGAGAAGAAGAAGAAGAAGGAATAAGAAGGGCCTGCAACATTTTGAATATGTCCCTCCAAACAGCTTCAATGTGTGCCAAAACTCCTTCGTTCCTTTTACTGCTAGTGAATGAACACGGAGCCGCCGAAGAGCCGTGAGCCATGTCAATCCACTTCATTTCTGGCATTTTTTTCCAGGTCTGTCATGCCGCAAAGTCCAAGGGATGTTTTAGCGAACCATTTTACAAGATTCTACAAGTTAAATTGCAACGAAGTCGCAATGAATGCTCATCAGGTCGTGATTTGTGGCGGTGGCAATGGAGGTGCTGCTCGAGAAGTTCTGAAGCACAAAAGTGTGGAGCCCTCTGTGCATTGTTTTCTAAACATGAATTCACAGAGGTCAAGCAAAGTCAACTTAAAGGAGTGCCAAAGATGTTCTGAATTGTTCAATGTTTTCGGCTGTGGGTGTCATTTTTGTTTGCTTTGTCGTTTTTTGCCTCGGCCCTTTTGCACAGTTCTGTGCTGGTACTGGTAGTTTGGATTGAAACTTGTCATTCACTTTCAACTTTTTCAACGTAGCATGTCATAGCAGTCACAGCATGTGTCAAGAGATGTCAAGAGTCAAGCTGAAGGTGAAAGAAGTCTTTCTCATAGAGATTGATCCAGCAGTTCGAAATGCAGCAAAGAGGCAGATCATTGCAGAATGTGACACTGCTGACAAAATGTTCAATAATGTAAAGCATACATACATTGGAAGCATACAGATTGCATACATTGTATTGCATACATCAGGAACTCTCGATGTTTGATTTTTTCAGGTTCATACAGTCGCAGTCTGCTGCCTTGTCTGACTCTCGCGTGACAACTATATTTGTCACTTGAACGCATTGATACTATTGTCGCTTGAAGGATTCCAGTGTTATTTCATGTCAACGCTATTTTGTCATGTTGTTTTCCTTCAACATGTCACTAGATAGTCTTCCGGAAGACACTCAAACTTGAGCCTTGCAGGACTCCAGGACTGAATATATGTTATGGTCGTGCCTTTTGGCCATATGCCAAACCAAAAGAAGTCCAAGGGGTTTGGCCTGGTTGGCTCTTCTTTCTGACTTATTTCCTGTAGCTAGATGATGCTAGATGTAGGTGCATGTTGCATGAGACATCAGAGGCAGCTGCTTGAATTCCTTCGCCTTTTCCTGCCTGCGCAAGCAAATTGCTTGGGGGGTATGGGCTGCACACAGAATTGAATTATAGAATGCTGATGCGTGTCCCTGGAAAGGTGGAACCAGATGAAATATGATGAAATATGATGAAATCAGATTAAGTTATATACAGTATTAAGCATAATTAAACGCCGTGATTAAACTATATTCAGCTCCAAGATTTTGACCTTTGGGTCTGCCTTCACTTCCGTTACAATCAACACAGCACAAACCACTGAAGAGCAAACGTTCCGTTGGCCAAGTGCTACCAGGAAGACAACGCCAAGACATTTCATGAGGAACATAATGCAGCCTCAAATTCAGGTAGTTTCCAAATGTTTCCAGTACAAGACTCTTTCTTGATGCAGGGCAATAGAACGAATAGAAGCCTACATGATCGTCGTTGTATGTCGTTGTATATCTCTGTTTTTCTGCTCCTGTTCATCCCTCCTGACACTCCTCCGCCTCCCTGTGCTGTTGCCTCCTGCTGTTGCTTTTCCTCCTTATTAGATTTATGAGCGCCTCGTTATTGCCGTCATTTTCATACTCACCATATCTCTCTCTATTCACCAACACTTTTGAAGACATGTGTTTTTCTTTTAATGTTTTCTTTGCTGCTACCGCAGGCTAAATCTAGACGCCATCCAACTTGTATATACACAAACCATCACAAACCTGTATCAAACACATCCTATCACAGACAATTAGCAATATTAGCAATGAATGAGCGGGGAACAACGGAGGCCCACAAGGAGGAGAGCATCCCCAACAACAAAACACCGCCCTACAAGGCCGTCGTGGAATCTTTGCCGGCTCAAAGCTTGTACCAACATGTTCAATTAATTAAGACATTGACTATCATTGAATCATATTGAATCATGTCAATGTATGTTGATACATTGTTAATGTATGTTAACGTATTAGCACGGACTGTGCCCGGCACCATCGAAAGAGGGACCTCAGAATTAAGCATTTTTGGTGCACAAAGAGAATGACTGTACAGTTGCCAGTGTTAGATGAATCGTAAACTAGGCCACCATGATTCAAAATGCGCCTAAAGCATCGGGCCGATTCATGAATGTAAAATCCTTGTTCGTCTTGTCATGGCGCGTTCTCCAATGGCAACTTCAAGTGAAAATGCTGAGAACACGGAGAATGCCGCCAAAGCGTTTGACTGCCCGGAAGCCCACGGCTTACAATCAGGACTGACACCTAGTCCTGGCCGTTTGTGTGATATTTGCAAGACCACGATGAGCCCGGGCAGTGATCGGTTTGCATGCAAAGAATGCGACTTTGATGTTTGTAAGCAGTGCATGAATGGGTGCAGCCAGAGCAAGAAGAGCAAGATGCTTGACAAAGTTTTCAAGTATGTGGAGCAAGCTCAAAGCTATGCTGACAAGGCCAGACAGGAAAAAGTGTTGAGACTGTTGCCAGAAAGCCTTTATACTCCCAGGGGTGCACCGGATGAGAACACTATCTCATCGGTCTCATCGGTCTCATCGCACATTACTGATCTTCTAAAGTGGTTCAAATCAGATTTTTTCAAATGGACAGACAGCCCTTTCTGTGAGAAGTGCTCGGTGAAGGCAACGAAAAATGAAGGTCTCACAGAGCCCTTTGAAGAGGAGCTCCGGTACGGCGCCAATCGAGTAGAATCCTGGCGTTGCACAGGGTGCAATACCCTTTTGCGCTTTCCACGCTACAACGATCCAGCTCGCTTGTTGGAGACGCGTCATGGAAGATGTGGTGAATGGGCAAATTGCTTTACCCTCATACTTACAACTCTGAAAATGGAGGCGAGGCTTGTCGTGGATTGGACAGACCATGTTTGGACTGAAGTGTGGTTCGACGGTCGCTGGCATCACTGCGACCCTTGTGAAGCATGTCTTGATGCACCACAAATGTATGAATCTGGCTGGGGCAAAAAACTGTCATATATTGTCGCCTTCAGCCCTCATGAAGTTGTCGATGTTTCTGCACGTTACACTAGAAACTGGCCAGAGCTTTTGAATCGTCGAAAAGCCTTGGGTGAAACCGAATTCGCCGAGATCATAAGCACTCAAGACGTGCTTGCACGTTCAAAGTCAGGTTTGGAGTTACCCACCTGGCGGAAAGAAGAGGAAAATGAACTTTTTTCTTTGCGTGCTGTGAGAAACGAGCCAGTGTCACAAACAGAGCTGTGTGGCCGCACCTCTGGTTCGCATGAATGGAGGAGAGAGCGTGGGGAATGTGGGCCATGTCATCCAGTTTTCCAAGAGGCAGACTTTCTTCTCATCACCAGCGAGTCAACTGCCATGAGCAATGAGAACAGCAAGAACGATGGAGCAAACTTAAGAAACGATGCAAAAAAAGTCTTACAAGCGCAACTCCTCAATGGAGCGAGCATTCGAGAACTTGGATATGTGCAGTGCTTGGATTTGCGCCCCATGCTTGCAGCTGTTGAAGTGGTACCAAGCAGCCATATGTTCGATCCATTCCTATCAGACGACGGCTTTACTGTAGAAGCCTGGGTCTTTGCTAGAAAAGAGGATTTGAAGGCAGAGGCATTTAGGAATCCTGTGATGTCATGCCACGGTCCTGCATCTGGCTGGGAACTGAGGCTTTGTCAAAATGGGGGGGCCATTTTTCTAGTCACCATTGATGGTGTGCACCTTGAACTTACTGCACCCGGAAGTCCTTGGTTGCCTCGATGGACTCACATTGCTGCTTCGTTTCAAGTCGGTGTGCCTGGGCAGAGTGAGTGTACACTTCGTGTGTACATTTGCAACGAAGCTCTGGGGGAGCTTTGTGCACCCAGTGGGCAAAGATCAACCTTTCCTGGGCCATTTTGTTTGGGTCGCAACCCTGCTTGGACTGACCGCAGTGCATGCATTTGTTTGCACTCTGCGCGCGTGACTTCACGAGTTCTGGATCCTAAGAGTTTCCTGCCACCACCAAAGCCTGATGGAGCAAGCTTCTTGTGACGCTCTTGAATGTTCTTCACCATTCTTCACCTGAAGGTGAAGAAGACGGGGGCAGAGATGGCATCTGAGACGACAGTCACAAGACAGGTTTCCAATGTTTCCAATGTTTGCAATTTCTATTGTGGTTTGCCAAATTTTTCTGGTGATGTAAGTTTGCTTGGGCCGGATCTGATTGGTGTGGTGCCATGTGGTGCCTGTGAGACTTGGATTCCGTCGGAGGACCTCTGCGAAGTGGCTTTGGCAGACATAGCAAAGGAGCAGAAAAGAATAGAAAGGACGGGAGCGGCGGAACGCGGAACCACTAAAACCACAACCACTAGGCCAGGCAGACTTGCTTTCACTTTTACACTTGGCAGAGCAGCTGCTAGCAGATCTTTTCCCATACATAATATAGCCGGCTTTGCTTGTGTGGTCGTCCATGATGTTCATGTTTTCGCATCATTTTGTGTGGGTATTGATCAATGTGGAAAGGGATCGAATGGGTGTTTGAGAGACTTGAAGAGAGTTCGCACTGGTATCAAGCCGAGGCAGATGCGTGCAACTTTGAGAAATGGCCCGAGGCAGTCCACAGATTGGAAAGTCAATGTGTGTGTGTGTGTTTGTCTCGTGTCTATCTATAATTGATGGGCTTTGCACACCGGCGATACCGCGTGGAGAAAGGCTTTGAGGCATGGTTCTAGGTCAAAAATAGCATGGTTATTTACAATATTTACAGTGTGTTTGAACAGTTACATTCACAGCATGTTTGTAAATATATTAGATAATGTTAGTATATATTTATTATTTTATTGTAGAGCTTCGCACACCGGCGATGCCATAAGAGTTATGTATAGTAGCGTGAGCGTTGGTGTTGTGCATGTGCTCTGCGCGTGCGCTCAGGTGCAGAGCACAGTGTGATGTTCTTTTCATATATCAGCTTGTAACCATCTTACCACACATCTTTTTGTCGCATTTTTGTGTTTGTTCTTGTTGTTCTTGTTCTTGTTCTTCTTGTTGTTGTTGTCGTCGTCGTCGTCGTCGCTGCCGCTGTTGCTGCTGCTGCTGGTGGTGGTGGTTGTGGTGGTGGTGTTGCGGTGGTTGTAGGGGAACAATCAGGGGCCATCTCGGAGCTATGTTGGGCCATCTTGGGGCTATGTCATTGTGTGGCCATCTTGGACAATGTTAGGCCATCTTGGGGCTGTGTGGGGCCATCTTGGAGCCATCTTGAACCCATCTTGGGCCCATCTTGGGGCTATGTGGGCAGTTCAGAGCACTACCTCCTGACTTCGGTCTTGGTGACTGCAGGATGTTTTTCAGCTCTTTTCAATTTCAGCTCAACTCAGCTCTTCTCAGCTCAGCCTCAACTCGTTTCTGGTCCAAAACTTGCATCGCGGCACCAAAGCCAAAAAAAGGTACTTTGAAGATGTTTTGGAAGTTGCGTCCACAAGGTGTTTCTTCATCTTTCACACAGCAAACTTGCCAAAACAGGGTTTGTCGTACATCGGCGTCCCATTGGGGTTGACCTTGCTTTTGGTCAACTTATTTGACTTCCTGATCCAACGGCGTCCCAATGAGATTTGACACAATTCTGTTAAATTGGTCGACTTTAACG
>Ga0126342_10021099_pt1 | contig 10887 bp, 12 predicted proteins | sample Cyp1metagenome_FD_92528 | JGI IMG/M metagenome (GOLD analysis project Ga0126342, IMG submission 92528) | Coral microbial communities from Lord Howe Island, Old Settlement Bay, Australia - Cyphastrea 1 metagenome | ecosystem: Host-associated > Invertebrates > Cnidaria > Coral ... | reverse complement strand
TGCCTGTTGGGGAAGCTGCTTAAGGGTAAAGGTTTGGAGGGTTTGGAAGAGGACAAGGTCCACACCTGCGGTGGTCCCAGGCGCCGCCCCGGCCTTGGCGAAGGCCGGGGTCGGCGGATATTATTATATCATATCATATTCGGAAAGATAAACATTTATATACTTGGATCTTTGCCAACATCATATCAAATTACAGTGTACAATACCTATCCATATGAATGATACATAATTGATAACTAGCGGATAGAAGTTTCCAACCACGTGATAGCCATGTGAAACTGCGTATAGAAACAAGAGAATGCATTAACAATGTGGATATATGATTATATGTATATATATATATATATACCTTGTGGGTCCGAGACCTTCCAAAAAAATGTTTTTGCCACGGCCACACCTTGACGAAAGACCTAAAAGGTAAACGAAAGACCTCAAGGGTAAACTGCTGAATTTGGGGCCCAAGGGGTGCTGAGAAATCGAACATTGGCAATCACGGGACCACGATGTTTGATGAATTGCGAACTTGTTCGATCACAATTCATTGCCCAGATTCTCACCAATTTGGCACCCCATTAGGACATTAGGATCCATTAGTGGTTTTCAGGGATTGAAACAGGTTTTTCCCTCTGCACTCCGGTTTTCTGTGCCTGAACATGTGAATGGTTTGAGGAAAAAAAAACATATTGTTTTTTTTGGCGACGGACCTGCCCGTGCGTGGACAGACTCAAATATCCAAAATCAGATTTGTTTGTGTGTTTTGCTTCGTATACCCATGTTTATTTGTTATTTGTTATTCGTATTACATTCCCAATCATTTCCAGGTTTAAATTCTGCTTGCTGCTTTAAATCAATCCCTGCGTTGCTGTTCGCAACTGAGTTTTGCATCATTGGTGTTGGTTGCAACTGGAATGTGGTGTTTTAATATGTTTTAATGGTATCATTTGTGTTTTAACGGTCATTTTAAGATATAGTTAATTTATGTTAATTTCCCACAGTGATGCAATATGGTTATCGATTGGGACTTAGCGCAAGCACGGATTCCCATGGGATGACCGGCCAGGCCATGGTCCATCGAATGGGGCAGCAGATGACCACAAGGGCCCCTTGGCGTCCCTGTATCGTCAAACTTTGAGCTGAAAACATTTTTCAGTGCTAAAGGGGCGTATCTACGTTTGTATCATTAGAATCCCCCTGCCTATTTCCTCGAAAAAAAACTTCGTATGTCGACATCCAGAAACCAGAGCATTTTGTAGAGGAAGTTTCCTCTACAAAGTTCAAATCCGGCAGCCAAAAGTACGGGGATATTCAAGAAGGATTTTTTGTATACCATGCTGGTTGAACTTTGTAGAAGGATTTTTTGGGATTCATCATATTTTATTGATTGTATCCATATTGCGCGTTTCTGTACATGTTGACCCAATAGTCCATGCATAATGTTCCAACGGTAGGCCCAAAATCTGGACCTTGTCATTTTTTTCCAAGGCGATGGTAGCTGTGAGTTTCGCCCCTTTGGGCACTTTCGTTTGCGAAGAACGATGCTTTCGCTTCCATGCCCAGCTCTCCGTCTTGGCACCACTGGCACCAGTCTCCAATTTTGGCCCCACCATTCCCTTGAGGCGGGGATACAATGCTGCCTGGGTGAGGTGAAGCGCTTTGAAAGTGGGCCGGGAGGGCCATATGAAAATGGAGAACTGTGTTACGCACTATTTCGCACATGTTTTAATACCAGAATTATGAGAACAGGAAATGATCGAAGACATTCAAAACTCAATAGATTTTCTCACCAAAACTAGTAGTATGGGGTAGGTTTGAGAGGCCTTTGCCATGTTGAATTGACAACCGAAGGAAACTCCTATCCACACTGGAGCGTCGAAAGGCCAAATTCGGGATTCGAGGCGGGGAACGGCGTTGGCACAATGCCCACAACTGCTTAATGGTGTTGGGTGAAACAAGTCAAAACAACTCGAGGGATGCTATGAAATTCAATGAAATAGTTAGTTGAAGCTGCCCCCGGTCAGTCTTGACATGTCTTGATAGATGTCGATGGCTAGAGAAGGAGAGAGAGTTGGAGCAAAAGAAGTTGTTGCACATGTGAGCTCGAGAAAAATTTATGTGAAAGGAAGAGAGAAAGTATCTCAAGATATCTCAAGATATCTCAAGTCAATGTCAAGGGCTATGAAAGCAGCTACATTCAGACAATGGCTGATGGCCTTTCAGAACTTTCAGCCGCGGCTTGGATCACCGGATCACCCTGCAATTGCTCAGAGAGAGAGAGAGAGAGATTTTGTGTCAGCAGCCTACAGCATCCACAAAGTGTTATTTGTTGCTGCTTTCCAGCCAACCCTTCTTAGAAATGGTACGCAATGGTTCTTCAGGTTTCAACCTGCATCAAAGCAGCATCCCTCTCCCTCACCAAGCAGCGTCAAACTATACCCTATAAGTTCACCCATTTCAAACATCAGCACATCGTCGTCATCATCATCATCATCATCTTCATGTTCATGTTCATGTCCATGTTCATTCTCAGGCTCATGATGATTTTTCTCTTCAGTTGGCAACCTTTTTGTCATCGCCCAGGCCCCCAGCCCCCCCCGGGGCGCCCCGTGCGCCCGGGCAGCCGCGGCCGCCGGCCGCAGACAGTTTCGATGCAGCGCTCGATGCCGGCGAAGCCGGAGGTCTTTCCGGATCTGCATCTTGGCCGGTGAGTTTCACTAGAAATGGCCCGAATGAGACTGAAACCAGGAACGGCCATAAAAATGATGTGATCATCGGATCGTATAGATGATTCAGATAAGATTGGATTTGATGTACGTATATGATTGTATATCTATTTACTATTATTTACTATTTGTGTGAAATGGAGGATTAAGGTTTTCCTCCAGTTTGACATCTATGGGAAATAGGTAATGATGTATAGATTGCCAACAACTGGATGCCAATACAGAGCCATTGAAATAAACACCCCTGGGTTCCAAGAACATCCAACAATCATATTTTGGTTCTTGTCCGTATACATAATATCTATGTGTATATATATATGTGTGTGTGTGTTTTATTCAATGCATGGTTTTGCATTGTGAACAAGTCATATATAATTACGGTTACTTCTTTAGTATTGGGGGACCATGTCCAAAATAAAGGAAAAATGTTAGTGGATTCTATGGTGGTATGTCTACAGTGGCCAAAATTATGAAAACGAATTTCTAGTTGCAGGAGAAACCGACAGAAATCGAGCATACATGGAGGTCCAACATGGAGTGATGTGAACATGGTTGGTTTTAGATGTATCAAATTTTGATCCAGAACGTAGCACCTTCATCCCAGCTGAAGTAGGGGAAAGTGGCACCATCTAGTACAGTACCAGTTTGGTTGTGAGTGTTTTTTGGGAACTTCAATCATGAACACCGCACACCCGATGGATATTGACAGCGCCTGTGGTGCCCATCAGATGCAGAAACTGAGGTTGAACGCGCGCCTTGTTTGCATGGTTCGTGGGGTCGTAATGATTGAAGTTCCTGTCTGGTCTGAAATTCTGACATAGCGGCAGACGGCCACTTAGAGATTTGTGCAATCAAGTATTGCGGAGCAACCCTCATTCTCATGTTTCTCTCACCTCAGGATACCTCAGGCCTATGTTAAAGTAGACAAGGGGGAATCCCTGCCCAAGACCCTCTTGGTCTCAGCTTTCCGGCCAAGTGTCGGAATTAGCGCAACACACACCCACCGACATACACATGTTTGCTCACAAATTGACATACCACTTCAAAATACAATGAAATATATAGATATGTTGAGATTCGTTATACGTTGTTGAATATAGGCAGTATAACATAGTATAACACTGATAGATTATTTAGGATTGTAGATAACTACATGGAATTATATGGGCATATGAGGCATATGCAGATCATTTTGCATTATAAAATTATATATATATACATTATATTATATATATATTATATTATGTTATATATATATTATATATATATGCATATAACTATCAGGTTGTTTGTTCAACACTCCTGGAGATCCGGCGCTGTTCTACTGGCAGGTTCAGCCGCACGCAAGCTGCACCCTTCGTGGGGATGGAGGATCCCGGTTCGCCCAGCGAACGCATCGCCTCGAGCTTCACGGGCTCGGCGTCCAAATTGACCTGGAAACCCTGTCAGGTGCCAGCTGGAGTGGGAGTTGAGACATAGAAGAAGTGTGGTTTATGAGATGATAAATCAGAAGGCCAATGCAGATTTGGATGGATTAATGTACAGTTAAATAGCTATATTTACAAGAGGTCTGTGACCATTATCTTAGAAGCTTTGGAGGATGAACGCATGGTACAACACCGAGACCTCCGCCGCAACCGGAGAGCTGCAGGTACCGCGAAGATCCTTGCGCTGGCAGCCAAGTTTTTTAGAACAGCCGCTTCGCTCAATCAAGGGTTGTAGAGATGCCCCGAAATTGGGCCCATCCAGAAATTCAAAAACTGATGGAATGGGTCATTCAGAAGGGAAAAGGTAAAACCAGATAGGCAGACTTGGCCTATTGTGTGTGACATCGAGTTCTTGCCCTCCAAATTTGCCACTGCAAAGCACCCACAAGTGTTTAATTATGTTTAATTAGATGATCACGTACATGAGGGTTGCAAGATGTTGCAAGTAGCCTGCAAACAAGCAAAACCTTGTACCAGAGAGGTTGGTTGTCAGATGTTATTAGGTTGGCTTTGCAGATCCACTGTTTGGCAAGACGTTGCTGAGCCTCAGCATTTGTTCCGAGCATTTGCTGACACTTGCAGCTAAAAGAATGGTAAAAGATGGTCAAAAGGGTGGTCCATGCTGGCTCATGGTGGCTCTGGAAAGTGCATGTTTGTGCATTGTTTGTTGTCGGATATATACAGAGGCAGAATACGATGACCAAGAAGAGATAGAGCAAGAAAACAATGTAAGGATGGATGTTGTCAAACCTCATCCTGTGCCTTCACCTGAAGACAATGACTCAGAAACAGGAAACAGCTATACAAGACTCAGCAGATTGAACGCTTGTTCAGAAACAGTATATCTGTATCCTAGGTTTGGCATCGTTTCGAAGATTTATATGACAATTTTGTTGATAAAAAATATCATTGAATGTGGTGCGGAACTGAGACGAGACGGAGAGATGAAGGCAATGAATGGCAATGAAGGATGAGCCACCATTTGTTGACAGCAGGAAACAGGCAACTAAAAACACGAGACGAACTGGAAAAACTCACCGATTGAACATTAACATAAAACCATAACAATCAACACACAAACAGATTCCACTTCCATTGTACCTCCAACATGCTTACAGTAGAGTCCATCAACAGCAGCGACAAGTTTTCATGTGGAAAGAGAAAGAACGAATCCACAGTGACCGGGTTCTCAGGTGGTTATCCAATGCTATCCAGCATTGGAGTTTGTTTTTGCCCTGAGGCCCTTCCTCGAGGCCAGGGGTGGTGAAAACTACTCCAAGCACTTCACTGACCAGATTGAGGTGCCTCATACGGAAATGCAGGGTCCACCGAGTGTGACCTATTGATATTTGATCATATTTGATCATATTTGGCAATTGCTACATCGCTTTGGCCATGAGAAAAGCGTTCAAAGTGTGGGGATGGTTGCGGATGGTCATCGAGTCATCGCTCCACAGGTGGACTCGCCCTTGGATCTGGAACTGCGGGAGGCGCAAGTGAGCCAGGCACAGTTCTACGAAACCCTCTTTCGGTGCCTTGGAGTTAGATGGGGGTGGCCATGGTGAACCATGGTGAACCCCCCTGTGTTTGGCCAATGTTTGGCTCATACTAAGAGTGGTGAAGGGAAGTAAAACGTGGTATATAAAGTCATGCAGAATCCAGTTGTGTCAGACAGGTGCTGCGTTCAGCCGCAGCAAGGTATGGCTATTACTTTGACACCATTCCCAACAGCTATCTGGCGCCCTTCAGCGACCGCTGGACCCTGAACATCCAATACCGCACTGGCGGGGAGGAGTTCCCCGAACTCATGGAGCGGATGTGGGAGGCCTGAGGGTCGAAAAATTCATGGCAATGGGATACAATATGGGATATGGGTACGGATCAATACCTATTAATACCATTTTTAGGGGGATGAACATCCATTTACCAGCTATTTTGATGTTCACCAGGGGTACAAGGTTTTGACACACTGCCATATAATATGGGATTGTATATCCTAATGGGGTCAAAGGGGTTGTTTTGGTGTGTATATTTAGAAAATATGAATGTTCGAAAGTTCATACTATCATACAACAGTTCCAGGCTCCATGCCATCCATTCCACACGGCAGGAAGTGTTGCATGACTACCGCCAAGCGATTCGGAAAGTCATTATTGAACACGTCCTGAAAGAAGAGAAGGCCATGGGGCACTCCTTTGCTGGATGGCGGGCTGATTGGGGTTGCAACCTGCAGTTACCTTGATTGGAGGCTTCAAAGTTTGAAATGTTGATGGGGTGGACTTCTGTAGAATGTCTTGGAAACAACCTGACTTGCTGCGGTTACTGTCAGCTATCCGGATACTGAAACCATCGTGTTTGGTGCTGTCCACAGCATCGCTCCCATCTCAAACAATAACGATACCAGACGACATCTTGAAGTCTCCATTGTGTCTCCTCTTGCGAGGCCAAGAAACGCACTGGCATCTTTTTCGTACCGAGCCCTATGCCACTTTGGGGAACTCAAGCCTTTCTGGGACCCTTGGCCGACAGCAAAGGACCAGGATAACATGTTTCAGCTGTTTGGTCGTGTCCATGTGCCCTTTCAATGTTAAAGTTGGACACCATATCAACATGCATTGATTTCTAAGCACCCCAAAAACAGAAGCAGAAAGGTAAGATGTAAAGCTCTCGCAGGAAACTACCTGATGTCTCTGAACCCAGTCCTGTGATGGTTTCCTGCGAGGCATTGAAGGCACTGCCGGTGGCCTACCAGAAGGATGGGAAAGCATCACCAGCAGGTGCCGGATGGGAGGATGCAGCCCAATATTTGGGTGACCTGATCAAGTTTACTGCAAGTACCCTCTGGTGAACTAACATAGCTATTGAAAATGGCCATGAATAGTGGATTTTCCCATTGAAAATGGTGATTTTCAATAGCTATGTTAAATTACCAGAGGGTATCCCTATTCAACTGTGGTTTTCAGTCTCTGATTTCAACTTCAGTTTGCTGTTTTTGTTTGCTGGTATTTGGTGGCACCCAGTACAAAGTGCCCCCGCAACTTCACGCACAAGGCGCTCGAAGTTTAGCACCCGAGGCGCACGCAAATGGCGAATTTGTTGATGCCTTGCAGCAGTGCTTCTGCGACGCTGCTGGATTTGTGGCATCAAAAATACGATGCCCGGCCATCGAATATTCTGCCGGGGGATCTGACTGTGGAGAGTCCCAAGTGATGTTGGACCAGCTGGAAGATGATGAAAGGTCAGTGGGTCCCCGGCTGGGGATAGCTGGTTTCCCTGAAAATCAACTCAGGACACACTGCTGCTGGTGGACTTGCCGTCAGGCTTGGTGGGATGACAATTTGGCATTGGGCAGATTTGGGGTATCGCATGAGCTGAGTATAGCTTTGCTGAAGCAAGAACCTGGTTTGTATCCATGCAACAGGCCAAACCGGCAGAGACTACTTACCATTGCCTGTAAAAAAACATCCGGTTGTGACTGGGATACTGTATGTGAAACCGCTAACAAAGGCTTTACTCACACCTTCCATTGGTCGATGGGCAGGAATCAGCCTCCCATCCAAGCTCTCATGTTCGACAAACCTTTGTAGAAGTGCAGCTGCAAAGGGTCTCACGGTCATGGCCATTCCTCTATGCAAATCTATGCAAATCTGGCCCCACAATCCCGGTCAACTCCTGCTTACCCTCAGCATACCCTCAGCTTTGGATTGTTATAATATATTAAAATATATTAAATATTAATATGTCATAATCATGTCACATGTCAGAACCCTATGTATTTTGTATCATATAGCATAATGTGAACGCACTGCATATAACTGTATATAGTAGTATATACGTTTTATGTTTAATCTATGTGTGTCTATATATGCATACATACCTATGGATGCATATAAATATATATATATATATATACATATGCATGAAGATATGTACATACATACACCCGATATGTATGTAATTCTGTATGTACAAACGAGATGCGCCCCATGATCTACAGATGTTGTTGTTGCCACTTATCCCCATAATTTCGCCCGCTCCGCCGCTCCGCCAGCTACTTGTGCAGGCGACTTGATGGATTTGCAAGCCTTCTGCGCAGCGCAAGAGCAAAAGATGAAGACTGTCCGACGAAGTCTGGAGATGCTGGGTCTGTGACTAGAAGATGGTCCGAAAACTGGATGTTTCGATTGATTTCTGCCTCCAAGAACTGGATGTCTTGGTGCATGTATGGCTGTGGCTCAAAGTAACTTAACCCAAGAAGCGTCATAGAATGTGTAGATAAACAATGATAAACACAATATTCAAATCAGGGATGTTTCACATTTTGCGAATTGTGATGTCCGGTGCCCCAGGCCATGACCCAGAAATGGTTTACTGGAAGATCCATGACAAACAAATTGTTTTGGGAGTGTCTCCCATGTTATTCCGCATTTTTGCTGGTTATATAAATTCCCATTCTAACCAGATTTCTTGTTGGTTAAATCCCTCATCCCCCAAGTGGGTGCCCCAACCCCTGCAGTGAGGACGTGGTTGGGAGAGGTGGTAGAGGTGCTGAAGCCCTATAGCCCCAACTGCTGGCCGGTGACCTTACTGTGTACCCAAGTTCGAGGCAGTTGGATGACAGCTGGATCTTGGGCTCCATGATGCTCCATGTGTCATGATTGCCATGGCTGTGCGGTGGGAAGATGTGGAGAGTACAACTGTGCCCCTAAGTTGGGTCCCCAACCACATACCATCATCTCTTTCATCTAGTCTGCTCATTTTCAGATGTAATTGGTTGATGTTTGGCCCATCCCAAAAAAAGGGACGTACAGCACCACAGCACTACAGCACTACAGCAGACCGGCGAGGCGTCGTGGATCGCAGCATCGCAGCCTTTCTGCAGTTCTTTGGGCCTCAGCAGATGGACGCCTTTCTGCGTGTGGGGCTCCAAGCCCAGGGCTCTGCACCTTGGTGAAGATTCACCTGAAGGGAAACCTGTTCCGGCAAAGGGAAGAAATATTCTAAAGGTTGACATAGAAATATGATACAATATGATACAACATCCTTCATGCAATCTGATGTATATTGGTTTTTTGGCCTTCCGATCACTTCAGTTTCATGATGATCATGGGATATCATGGGCATCACAGCCGCAGCCTGAGGAAATTGAACTTACCACATCCCTGGAAGAGATCGAGGTGTCACTGGTGCAGGCCATTGCGGGCTGTCACTGTGTCACCAGATGGATATATGGGCTGTGTACACATACTGTTAATTAGTGAATTAGTGTTATAATATAACTGTTATATGATGTTTTGAAGGCATATGACATAGACATCATACGGGTACCTTGGATGAACCTTGCCACAGGATGATAAGTTTTTGGGATTCCAAGGCCCAAAAGCCACAGCATCAGCTGCATCAGGTGTTCAAGGACTTCGTTGTGAGCCTCAGCCACTGGTTCGGCAGCCGTGGGCGCCCCTGAATGATATGAAGATTTTGGAGTAGAAACTGCAGGATTTCCCCTTCATGATGGGGATTCTTGCCAGGAAGACTGCGAATATCAACCAACTCTGGGAACAAACCTTGGGATTTGTATAGATTTGTATGAATTTGATGAGCCGGTCACTGGGGAACGAGCCACCAACGACTGGGAATGGAGCAATTAAGCTCAAAAGTTCTTCCACACTTGAACGGACAGTACTCGATTGAAGATGACCCCAGATTTTGCAGCACAGAGTTTTGCGACTGCGGAACCTGGTGTACAGTGTACATAGTGGCTATGGCGAGACCCGAACCTCAGATTCTTAGGCCTGGGTAACCAAGATGGAGCACCTTACGGCACCAGGGGTTGATGTTGGTGAGGTGACTTGAGCTTTACCGTGGACTCCAACACAGTGACTTTGGAGCGTGACACTGGAGGAAGCCTATGTTCAGGAGGTTGGATGTCTCAGGTTCCAAGAAAGTACAATAGTTATGTCAGTTGTGTTGTTTGGCTGATTTTGAAGGGCTTGGTTGATGTTGTTTTTTAGCACCTGTGAGTTGGTTGGGACTCAGGCTTTGGGGATAGGTGATGGCCTGATGGCCTGATGGCGCCACCAGGCCCAGGCCAGCATCACTAAGAACATCCTGCACAACCTGGAAACTTGTCCGCATGTCATGAATTCTACATCAACACGTTGGTGGTATAGACCAGTATAGACATCACCCAGTAAACCAAGGAGAGGGTGGAGGCAGCTTTGGCCCCCTTCGATCAGTTCAAATATCTCCTTGTGGAGGAGCGGTAACTGCAGGAATGTGGTTTTGAGATGTCTTGATGACTGGAGTTGCGGGCATGTGTACGGCTTGCGGCATTTCTGTAGAGAAAAGATGTCGCTGTCATTTATTTGCTGAAGCTGTTGCAGCTTTGTTGCATGCTTCGCTTAACCTCAGATGACCTCATAGAATGCACACCCTTCGCCTGTCAGAGGACGTGCGAATCAAGAAACTTTCAGAAGATACACTGACGCAGGAGCCAGAGCCCACTGAGCCAGCGCTCCGATTTTCAGACCAATGGTTTTTGATGGCTTTTGGTACAATTTGGCATATTCCAGAAGCTTTTTTTCCCAATCCCCAGTCTGCAGCATTGACTGGTTGTGTAGTTGGTATTACATATTATATATATAATATATATATAATATATAATATATAATATATATATA
>Ga0126342_10021098_pt1 | contig 10887 bp, 6 predicted proteins | sample Cyp1metagenome_FD_92528 | JGI IMG/M metagenome (GOLD analysis project Ga0126342, IMG submission 92528) | Coral microbial communities from Lord Howe Island, Old Settlement Bay, Australia - Cyphastrea 1 metagenome | ecosystem: Host-associated > Invertebrates > Cnidaria > Coral ... | reverse complement strand
TTGTATGCTATGATGAGCCCTTACGAAAGGGTACGGATCAGGCACCTTACGTAAGCACTCGCGATCCATAGTACGGATCACCGCGGAGCGATCCATACCCGATTTTTGACTCGCACCCATATGATGATATATGAATATATATGATATAGGAATACAACGGTGAAATACAGGGTATAATGGAAATGTAAAGGGAGATAACAGCGGTACTATATATGTATATATGATATTTGTTAATCAATGTTAATCAACCATGTTTGATGGATGGTAATTCAATCTGCCAACTTCCATCATTGCGGATTCTTCTGGGCAGTGCGACTAGGATATGATTTTGGTTCTTAAGTACCTTCCCAGGAAGGACTTGTAAGGAACATGAATATCCTCGCAAATATTAATCATTAATAATCCAACTTCGAAGCTAATCTTTACTGAACCATGTTCCGACTAAAGACACATTCCAAAAAGCCACATGTTTGATGCCAGAGGTTGCCATAGAGGTACCTGTTGTGCCTTTTTTCAGATTGCCCGAGAGAATACGGCCTGACCAAATCATGACGGACACGGGCACAAACAGCACAAGCGAAACCATTTACTGATGGCTTGTTTTTTTGCATACCATTGCAAACCTATATGATTATCTACATTTTTTGCTCCGGTGCGCAGTGTCAAACTTATCGACCGAGCCGTTTGAGTTCAAGGGATCGTGTCTTGTTTTCATGATTTCACCAACAAAGAACCGAAGAGGTGAATTCCAAAATTCCAAGAATTCTTTCTTGTGTTCGATGCAGTTGACATCAATAATTCTCTGGTTGATGTAGCCAAGCGTAACACTCTTGGTGTAGCTCCGACACAACGTGTGTCTCGTTAGGAGAAGGCTACGGAGAAAGCAAAGAAATTTCCCACGGAGAATGAGAAAGACCCTGACCCACGTCACAGACTTCAGGTGGTGAAGGATTCTGATTTTGCCATATATTTTCTGGTTGGTGGTTTCAAACATGATGTTTTTTTCCCATTTCATATATGGGATAATCCTTCCCATTGACTAATATTTTTCATTATTTTTCCATATATGTGTGTTTCGTGCACCTGTACTGAACCCTGGGTAGACCTCTGGGATTTAGATTCGTGACATGTCCGTAAAAAGCCTCAACTCACCCGTGGATGACAAGGGAGTGAAACAACGAAATCGGTATAACATATAAGTTTATAGCTATATTATATATGTATATAGTTATATTTTGTTATATGGCAATTGAAGGAAACTTGTTCTTCAAATTAAAGTCTCAAACACGGGTTGTATATCAACTGACTTGAATATTAACTGACTTGATCATATTATATTTATGTAAGCATTAAAGATGGCGTACGAGGTCCTGCTAGGGTCGGGATTGTTTTGTTTGAAAAACAACATACAATAGGTAACACCACCAATGTCATGCAAAAATATGGTGATATAACCAACAAAAGTGGTGATTTAATGGAGTATGATGGGATATTTGATGTGATTTTAACCTCCAGCACTGTTCGCAGTGTTCAATTTTCCTATTAGTTGATGATAAAAAACGGGGCTATAATATCCAATATCTTGGGAATGGTCACAGTCCATGATTGGAATTCCTATTACAGTAGCCAATCAGCAAAAAGGGACGACAGTGGGTTTTGAACACTGCTCAACTGGGGTGATTTATACATATGCCACTACACTGTACGACGTTCTGGTTGCATGGAGGGAGATTGTTTATTGTTGTGTGCAGCCCATGAAATACCTCATGAAATACATCATATCATCCGAAATGGTTAGAAGTGGATAGACATATGTTGGTTATATAATGTTTTATATGGATAGAAATATGGTTATAACCATTATCTATATATGGTTATATCCCCATATAAATGGATAATATACATCATATATAATGGATAGAAATGGTTTATATCCCCATGAAATACCTCCTTGTTCCTGACGAGTCATACCATGTCATACCCATCCCCGAGGACTGCAAATTGGAACTGCCGCTGGTTGAGAGCCAGAAACTTCATGAGGCACTAGAGATGCCCTGTTTTTTTATTGGCGAACCATCATATCTAGGGCTTTAACTTACAAATCTTTTAACCATCAATCATATACAAGCTGAGGACCAATGAGCATGTTTATATACTATTCAAATAGCAATTCCACACGGGAACATGTGGGAAAATGATGACGGATCATTGGAAACATAGTAGATATACAATATTATGGATAACTCCGAGCGAAATGGAGTTGATGGACCAAGTTGTTAAGCTAACTTAAGCTAACTTCTACACAACCAGCATGATCTCATGGCGCTGGTTTCAGGAAATCAATGTATTTTTTCCCTGCAGAATTCTGAGAAAGGTAAGGAACCAACAAACACAAAGGTTTCTGACTCAATCAATAAGTAGTGAAAATCAATCAATCATCCCAAATGCTAATTGATTGCTGATGATTGCTGATATTTTTTTTCACGCTAGCCAAGTGGGATATTCCAATGGTCAGGCGGCCAGGATCCACAACATCCCCTTGACTATTGGGTACAAGGTGGTTAGTATAGCTAGTCTAACACGGGTGCATGGAAGATATAGACATTTTTTATATACATGAATATAGTATAGATATATACAGTAGTTGTTTAATGTTGTTTATGGGGTTCCTAACCACTTCAAAACTGGGGGGTATCCCAAATGTAGTTCTCCAAAAAAATGAAAACATGTTTTTCTTCCCAGGCGGAAATCGTGGATATTGTGACCATGTGCAAAGTTGCTTGGCTCAGCTGGCAGATGACAGCAGGGATGAAAGTTGCAGAACATCCATGAGCATTTGTGTGTACATACATTATATACACATTGAATTGATAATGTGTATTATTGAAAGACACTCTGAGACCATATATATATACATACATTTACATATATATATACACAAAAGATGATCAATTTTTATCAATTCTACATATCCTTTCATAAATAGTCGCAGCTACGTATACCATTGGTACCGTCCCAGTCCTCGAGGAGAGCCTGATGATTTTGTCGCAGTCCCTCCCAGCAGCTCTGCAGCAACATTGCGAGGTGCCGGCGGCGGGCGAGCTGGGGAAAGAAATTGAGGAGTCATTGGGAGGGTGATGTTCAATGAAATCCCGTTCAATCCCATGAAATTCCATACGAAAAATAGATTAAATATCTGATGAAACATGATCAAACCATATTCAACCAGCATGAACGCCTTAAACCAGCATTAAATCCCATGAAATCACCATGAAGTCACCATTTCTTCATAGCGTTGCCAGTTGTGAAGGCCATTGACAAATTCCGGGAAGCAGTCCCGCAGCTCCTGAATCCCGGCTGAGCTGAGATCGTTAGGGAATTCTCCATGAATTTGGGAGTTCGGAATGGATTTATTGCTGAGTGATTTAGGTATATTGAGGTCCTTTTTTCAAGGAGGTAAGCGCAAAACTTGGATTTGGACTTTGTTTTTTTTCGATTTGAGCAGCAGTCCGTGATGGATTTACGCTGGGATCACTGGTTATATCAACAAAAGGATGGGGCAATATGCCAAAGATCAATGTTTGGTATCATGGGTATCTAAGCGTAGGCAGATGTTAGGGTTCATGGGTAATTATGTATATATACGCATACATACATATATATATATAGATATAGACAAGAAAAATGAAAAACATAAATTCAACATGATAATGTATACCCCAGAACCATGAATTTCTTGGTAGTGCACCATATCAAGCTTAGGTTGTTCACGTAACACATGGTGGTATGATCATATATTCTAATACTTCGCCGCAATCGCAGATGCCAATGCTTGATTTATGCTTGATCATATATATCATATATATATATATATATATATTCTTAACTTAACAAAATATCTACATACTACACATATGTATAACTATATATATATACAGATGAATTATACTGACCTCATTGTCGCCTTTTCTCAGCTATGTTCAGGTTAGTCAATAAGTACATTTCTGATATATATATATATATACACTCATATATATATATACTCATATATATATATACTCACATATATATATACTCATATATATATATACTCATATATATACTCATATACAGATATATACTCATATATATATATATATACTCATATATATATATACTCATATATATAAGTATATATACAAGTATAAGATATTCTAACCAATAAATAATAAGTAGATCTATTCATCAACCCCTCTTTTCTGTAACGTCGAGCTTCTCTCTGCATCGCGTTTTTGAGTTCTCCACCTCGCGTCTCCGAAGTCTCCGAAGTCTCCAACGAAGGCCCCGGGGAATAGTACAGGATAGGGCCCCGATTCGTGAATAATTTCAGTGGGTTTATGACTCAGAAGTTGGTGCATACGCAAATAACAAGTTGGTGTATGACTATAATAAGAAGTTGGTCTATAACCCCATCTAAATATAGTTATAAGTATGATACACCAACTTGTTATAGTTATAAACCAACTTAGCTAACAAACTGGGGCCCTATCCTGTACAACCAGGGCATGGCGGGGATCATCCACAGAAGAGGAGAACTGGGGCAATGCTGAAAACTACTCCAAATAGTGGAGAATATCATAGAATATTTGTTAATATTTGTTATACATATGTATATACAACTATATATATACATATATATATATATATATATATATATATATATATGTATTATATATATATATATTATATATCACATACATGTTATTTGTAATAGAATATGTCATACCCAGCCAAACATGAACTGTCTGGTGCAGGATCCCCAAATCTTGAAGTGCCCTTCAAAATGCCATAGATAAGTGTACACTTTATTTTGGGCGGCGTTTGTAAATCCCATGTTTTGAGGATTCTGCGGACTCCAAAGAGGGTGTTTTTTAGATCGAAGTCTGGATATGAATAATCATAGGTGAGTGCACCGTCACAAAACAGAAATATCATCCAGCAAAGGAAGCGATTTTTGCAGATCGACCCTGCCATGGCTTTTGGAAGAGTACTGTCATGTACTTTCCCCTTTCTAAAATGGTGATGTTTAGAAAATCTTCATCGCTATTCATCAGATCTGTGGATCACAGTTCCCATGGTGATCGCCATGACTCGATGGTGATCGCCATACTATGAGTCTGTTGGGTATCATTGGCCATGATCCTGGCCATGATCCGCCAATAGTTCAATATTTGTTCGCAGTGATGTTGCAGTGTATATACAGTATATATATATATACAAATAATTGTTAACATAGAATGATCAGTGATATTTTGATGTTTGTTGCAGTGCCATTCCCATCTGTGAGAAATCCAGATCCAGGAATCAGAAGCGTCTAAGCTGCTGTAGGAGACTCAGCAAGCTCCAAGATTTGCTGGTGATTGATTTGGATATTGGGGGATGAACCAAGATACCATCCTGGTTGGTGGCGGTTGTACCAACCTGGTTGGTGGTGTGGAACATGTTTTTCCATATTAATTGGGAATGGAATAATCATCCCAACTGACTCCATCATTTTTCAGAGGGGTTGGCAGCAACCACCAACCAGACTATGACGATTCAGCCGGGATAATTACAGGAACCCCATGGAAGCCCCCATATTTCATAGGAAAATGAAAAAAATCTGGTTAAGATGTTCCCTTCAACCGATCCATTGGCAGTTATTTTGATGTGAACAGAAGGGCTCTCCCAGCGTTTGACTAATCTTCTAGTCTGCGGGACTTCCTAAGGATCTGTAGTACATCTTATGCGAAACTGGAATTTGGGGAGTGTTCCAACTGCAAGAGTTATAAAATGGCCACACTGATTTTCTGTGCAGGATGGTTTTGTCAAGATGCACTAATCATGGTTGACTGTGACAGCCTGTGACAGCTGAGGTTTGAATCAAGCTCCATGATTGTAGATTCACGGGCAAAATGATGCCAAAGATGCCTAGAGCTGGGATGCACATCTTGGTCGTCATGAAGACAACCAAACATCGACTTGAGTCATGATTTGTGAAGTACTATAGTACAAAACAATCCATCCAGATTCAACAGATAGGTGGGACATCTGATATTCCACTCTACTGGCTATACCCCTCTTTCAAGGAAAACACTGAGTAAATCAGGTCAGCTCATTCCTTGGTCAACGTTGACTGGGTAGTTCAATATTTCAATATCTTAGCAATAAAATTGCGTTTGTTCTTTTCAAATATATGTTTTTAAGAATTCTAATGCCAGAATGCTGTTTTATGTGTTGAAGCTGCCAACATGAGAATGATCATGTTGCTCCTGCAAATGAGGGCCGCAGGAGCTACGGCTGCTGTCTGTCGCCTTTTTGTTAACACTGGAACCGATAGGGGAAATAGATGGATTGTTCATGGATTATAAGAGATATTTCATCGGGACTTATCACATCTTATCACCTATAAATGGGATTTAAGTGGGATTTAATGGAATATCAATATCTATATTCATGGGATTTCATGGAGTATACAGATGGATATATGTATATAATTATAAAATAGTATATATATATATATATATATATATACAATGATATTAGCTAATACTTTGCCATGTCAGGATCATCTAGCTGCTAGCAACAAGTGTTTACCCTCAAATTGTCGTGGGATGTCTCGATCCTTGAGGCGAGGGATGGACTCGGAAGTTGCTTGGCAAAGTCAAATCTCCTGAATTTCCCTGAAACAAAGTATGGTTGAATATCATTAATGTTTGTTGGTGAATTACTGTTGAATGACCATTTATTATTAAAACTAATTTAGTCACTTGATAATTCCAATGTTGGTTGGCAAGATATACCTGGCGATTGAGCTCAAGCCGGAAATTTCTGGATTTTAGAGAGCCCAGTTGCATCGAAGGTCAAATCCAGGCGAAATTGGCAGTTGGCTGATACCAAGGCCGCTAGGCCAAATGAATTGAAAGACCCATGTAGTATGTTTGTGCATCCCAATCAACAACCGGAGAAGGCTACACACATATTCGCATAAATGGATGCATGTTTGCATACACACATGCATTGCATACATGCATGCATGCATCCATAGATACATAGATACATGGATACATGGATACATGGATACATGGATTCATAGATACATAGATAGATAGATAGATAGATAGGTAGATAGGTAGATAGGTAGATAGGTAGATAGATAAATAGATAGATAGATACAGAGATAGAACGATACATGCATACATGCGTACGTACGTACGTACGTACGAACATACATACATAGATAGATACACATATGCATGCATAATTCATACATCCATATGTACATTCATGCATACATACATACATGCATGCATTCATGATATATAGTTCATACGTAATTATTTTTGCATATATGTATGAATGATGATGATGATGATATATATATATATACACCTCATCATCCCCGGGGATATCACCATATCCGTTTTCTATGCGCCATCAGCGAACGTTGAAACTCGCTGCCTGGGTGATTGGACTTGTCCTTTGCTCGTTGAATCTTGGAATATACTAACTTTGTGATGGTTGATCTATGAACAGTTTGGGTATAGTAATTATTCCAATATTCCTCGTTAAATCCCCATGTTTGATAGTCATGTCCTAGTATACCATCTGGCTATTTAACATAGCCATGGAAAGATCCACCCATTTTTAAGTTCGGTAAACCATCTATTTCTATAGGCCATCTATACCATGTCTATGTAACAAATAACCATAGGGTAATGTAGTAAGGCCAAAACCACAAACCTACCATTCGGGGTTGTTTTACAGATTCCATAAGCTGATTTGGGGGATCGCAGGTTTTAGCGCTTTACCAAACAAACCCCGGAGGTGATCACAACTTGGGGCCAGAATTCTCTTCTCGGAAAGGCAGCAAATGTCCCCACGAACGTGAATGGTTCATATTATTCATATTGAATTGGTTCCCCATTTGATGATCTTGATGACTTATTCTTTCCCTGGATTTGCATCGGCTTTTTTTCTGGCATTTTTGGAATGTGATAAGTCAGAATTTTGATCTGTAGACCGATCACTGGGAAACCTCCAGGGTCCATAAGTCAGACTGGAGATGGAAGGAGATTGGAGACGGGGATGAAACAAATCCATCTGTTTCTGTCTGTTCGAAGAAATTTGCCATAAAACCCACACAACTTGGGTTTCTTGAAAAGTGTCCAGCGCAGGTTTTCGTGTGTTACAATTTATAGTCCCAATTTCCTTTGGATGCATCAGATGCATCAGATGCATCAAAGAAGCATCTCTGAGAACTAACTTGGAACCGTATGTGACTATGGTTGAAAGTCATTTTCTGAATTTACATCCAAAAGCACTAAAAAGTTGGTGGTTCCATGTTAGTTTTCGATAAAGGGGCAGTGTGCAGTGCATGCGGTGCTGCTGTTCCTTGGGTCAATTCGCTGTACTGTACACCTGAACTCCACTCCTCAGAACGCGGTCGACTCTTTTGCCATGGATATGTCCAGATCATCAGAAAGAGTTTTCCTGTGACATATCCAGTATCCGTATCCATGTTTGATCCTCGATCTAAGATGATCATATTAAGCAGCAATTTAGAGTCAATGGATTCGAATAGATCCTGCAGGGTGTCGAATAGATTGGGGCCTGCATCGTGGATGAAAAATCCGGCGCCCTGGACATCCTCTGGATCTGTTCATCCAATGAGATCCAACGAGTGCGAGACCTGCCTTGTGCGCGGTGCAGCATTTTCGCTTGACCATTTGACCTGCCGAGTTGTTCAAACGCAGAGGTGGTCGAAACATGTCGAAACGCAATGGAAGCCCGAAGGGTTCCGAAGGGCGTGAGGATTCCACAGTTGACCTGCCGGGCACAGTTGTTCTGCGCTGAGATGCGGATGTGGGAAAATGGGGGCCGGATGTGGTTTGGTGATGTCTTGGGTGTTGGGTGCGTTTGAGGAATCCTGCGAAAATTGAGTGGCCTTCCTCAAACTTCTGCAGTTATCTACCTCATTTACTGTGTATATCTAATTGTACTTGTGTATGATTTTCCTACTCGTTCCCATTAAAACATGTGATTTCACATTGCGAGGGTGAGGTTTCCAGAACAATGACCCTTCAGGGCCTTCAGGGTGCTTTGTGTAGAGGCTCTCGGCTTCGGAGCACATCTTTTGGTCGTCAGAAACACCTTTGACATCCTTTGACCTAAGTTCGGAAGATGTAGTGAGATGTCTTGCTTCCAACATTGACATGCTGAGTGGTTGGTATATGTTGGTATATGGTTTTATTATGTTTTAGGTGGTTTCAATTCCAAAGCAAGCATCACATCATTTGCGCATTGTTTGTCCATATCTGCGCTTGGTGGTAACATCCCATGTCTACATTCTTTGTTGATGTGGGTTGTGGTTTTTGAAGAACATGTGTGCGAGGTTGGGATACAATTTTGTTTTAGTAATATGTGGTTTCTAAGTATGTACTAACCGCAAATAATTCATCACTGTTTTGATAGGACTTTATTACACGTTTTTTTTTTTCGGGTGGCTATAATAAAAATACACTTGATATGGGTTTGTCTGAAAATGCGGGTTTTACGGTTGAAGAAAACTGCACATATATATAATTATATATATATATACATATGATTATATATATATATACACATATGCACACACATATATATATATATATATATTCCTATCAAATTTGCGTAGTTTAGCTGTATAAGCCATGAATGAAATGCTTCGTTTGAATCTTCAGTTGGTAAAATCCTGATGTCCAGGGCAAAGATTGGCAAAGTGAAGTGGATCGAGGTCGATGGGGTGGTGTATAGTGCTTGAATTCATGGTTTCAAACGTATTTACATGGTTTATTGGGAATTGATAACAATGGTTTGCCAATACATACATATATATATAATATACATTACCAGTATGTATTCAGTTCCAATTTATGGTTTACGGTTGATTGGTAACGATACTTGCAATCTATTGATAATATCTTGGGAATATCAAACATGGTAATAAAATCCATGGTGTCACAATAAGGTGGTATGTTTACATATGAGTGATTTCTGGGTGGTTTTCTTATCATCGGAATATACCTGGATAGGTTTTCACCTGAATTTCATGGGGAAAAGTATGGCCAGCAAATGTTGAACACATTCCCCAAAAAAAACATGGATCCATAGGAAAACCGTAGGAAAATGGAGGTTTACCCTCTGGTAAACTAACAGTTTGCGAACTGGAAAATTGCCATAGAAATAGTTGATTTACCCAGCTATAGAATGGGTGGATTTTCCATAGTTATGTGGCTGTTTACCAGAGGATTGTCTGGTCAGAAATAACATATACCACCATATACCAACCATATACCAACCATATACCATATGGATCCATATGGTCAAAGATGTCAAACCATTAGTTTGTTGCATCGGCAACTCCCCGTATGTTTGGCTGGTTGAATCCCCATGAAACCACTATGTTTGTTGAATCCTGGTTGGAAAATCTTAATTTCTCGACTGGTCAAGCAGTTTTTTATCGAATGACAGGTAAAGTAAACCATGTAAACCCACACATATCCTCGATATTGGTGGTTCTATTTCCGTCATATCTGTGGTAGTCTGTTAATCCATGTTTCAGTTGTTCCTGGATTTTCAACACTGTTTTTCCCCACATTGACGTGTGGGGTTTTTGTTTTTAGTTCTGTATCCGCCGCCTCGCCCGCCCGTCCTCCTCCTCACTCACACACACTCACTCACTCACTCACTCACTCACTCACTCACTCTCACTCACACTCACACTCACACTCACACTCACACTCACATTCACACTCACACTCACACTCACACTCACAATCACACTCACACTCACACTCACACTCACACTCACAATCACACTCACACTCA
>Ga0126342_10021097_pt1 | contig 10887 bp, 13 predicted proteins | sample Cyp1metagenome_FD_92528 | JGI IMG/M metagenome (GOLD analysis project Ga0126342, IMG submission 92528) | Coral microbial communities from Lord Howe Island, Old Settlement Bay, Australia - Cyphastrea 1 metagenome | ecosystem: Host-associated > Invertebrates > Cnidaria > Coral ... | reverse complement strand
ATATATATATACAGTATATATATTATATATACAGTATATATATATATTATATACAGTATATATATATCCATTTATATCATATATGTATATATGTATATATGTATATGTTCATCCTCACTGAAGGATTTGGAATCCGTCGAGCATGTGGAGATCATCTTGGATTAAGCGAAACAGAAATTCGCCGCAAACCTAGCCGCTGACATTTGAGTTTTGGAACTCTCAGCTAATTCCATGTATTTCCATGCGGCAGTATGAAATAAAAATCCAAAAACGGTTTGGGGGGGTCAGCATTTCCTGTGTTAACTCTTTGTGTTCGTAGTCCAGCCGTTCCACAGATGGAAAATAGTGAACACTGACAGAGGATCGCCGCCCCTTGGCTCGCCACAAATCAGAAATCCCAAAAGCCTGGCATTACAAAGTTGCACCAACTTTTTTCCAGAGAGTGCCTCAAGTTGCTACTTGCCACGGTTTTGATTGCTATTCTTCCCATAAAGGGCCCAGATCTGCACATCAGCGATTACTTTGATTCAGTGCTTCTCGTCGGTCGGCGCCTTTTGCAGCCGCCCACCCCGTCCAAGCAGCCTGCCAAAGAGTGCAGCCATGCAGCCGGGGGAGAGCATCGTGCCAGTGCTTCATGTTTGTGTGATGGGAGCCCCACAGAGTGGCAAGACCTGCACCTGGCCTGAAATTTGCAGCAAATTTTTCCGAATTTCAATACTCGTCCTGGCTTGAAAATGCTTTCTAGGAAGGAGGATTGATGCGATTCATGTGCACATCGCATTCCGCTTCGCAGAGTTCCGGCGCTAAGGTCTTATCAACTCCTGGGTCAACAACATCGCACCAAGCGTTCCTAGAAGCATTCTGTCAGGGATGTTAAAGCTCCCAACCCATGGAGCAACTCACAACACAGCGAGATCCGGATCCACGTTTGCCTGAATACAAGTCTGAATTGCAACACACCCATTGCCTCCCCAAATGCCTAAGCTGTCGCCTACTTTTAAGGTTTATGTCAAAACCACCGAGCCGTTTCTTGGCCGCAGTCTGATACATGAAAAGTTGGTTTGGGATGCGCCTCATTCTTTGTGGGGGAACCAGCTCTCCGGGTTTGCAAGGACCAGCTACTACAAATCGATGCTGCTACCCAATGCTCTTCATGATGGTCTTGCGACTGCAATGAGACTTGCTAGCTCATGATCTAATCCAGCTTTTATTATTTCATAGGCCGGAAGGGCTACAGGCTCACTCGTTTGGTGGCTTTGTTTAGTCAAAGGACGCCTGTGCCATAGCCTTCCTGCTGGCTTGCTAGTTTGCCTTGAAGAAACAGCTCAGCAAAACTACGCAACTCACTGAAGGCAGTTAACTGGAAGTCAGGAAGACCTACTGCTGCGCCCTTTCTCTTCAGGTGAAGCAATTACCACTCTGGTTGAGGTTGAGGAAGCAGCGTGGCCGGAGGTGAGGTTTGAAGTATTCTGCAGTCTTCCACCGTGTTTCGGGTGTCACCCACTACAACAGACAGACGCATACACATGAGTTAAAATTCTAATTCAAGATGGAGGCCGCAGGCTTCTTCTTGGCACCCAAAATTGCTGCAACACGCATCACTCCTGGCTCCAGCTTGATCCCAGAGGACAAAGAGGGATGTGAAGTGGACGCAGTCGACTATGCCAAGAAGCTGCTTGACTGCCTATACAATATTGCAATGCTGTGCAGTGCAATGTAATGTAATGTAATGTAATGCAATGCAATGCATGTGATCATGCATTTATATATTTATATATGCTGCATGCTTTTATTCTTTCTCTCCTCTCTCTCTCTCTGTATATGTCTACCTACATAGACAGATGTATACACGTAGTTGCGCAGTGGTTCCAGTGGATCCAGAGATCTTTTTTCAACAGGCTTATTTCTCTGCGGAGAGGAGAATGCACAAATCACGCGCACTCTGCTGAAACTGACTCAATACTTCTTGTTCCATGGACTTCCGATCCGATCCGATACTATCTATCTATCTCCTTTCTCATGAAGAAGCAGGTGGCAAACGGGCATACCAGCATTACCAACTCATACCATGGCATAGAGTGAGCTGCACAAGCTCTCTGTGCGGTGCTCAGGTTCCAAGAAGCTGAAGCACGATCTGATGGTGTCATGGCTTCCTACACGTGGCACGGCTGCAATGTTGACTGTGCACAGCTACGCTTTGGACGGATTTATGATTTATGCACAGATTTGCAGACTTCTTAAAACTTCTTCAATTTCAATCGAAAGTGACTGGAAATACAAACCAGGACAAGAGCAGTTCGCACCGTGATGGCCTTGAGATGACTTGAGTCAACTGTGCTGCAGGCATCCCATGACAGACTTTACGCCAGAAGCCACGAGCCGAGTCGAAGGTGAAGCCAAATGTTGCCGCCTTTGATGGCTCCAGAATCTACCTATAGTTCCTCCTTTCACAGACCTTGGCCACTTGGGCACAGGGGATGCTAACTTGCATTGAGGCACCTGTTCGCCTGGCAAGGAGTCGGATGAGCTACTTGGCAAGACATTGCAAATATTGCAGGACAAACTGGTGGAGACAACGGAGACAACCTCAATCTTTCGACAGCGTTTGTCCATAGACATCCATAGACCTTTTGGATTCTGAGAGGCTTCATCGTCCTGTTTGATATCACATCCAAAGAGTCCACAGACAAGGCACTGCAGATAATAGAGGACTGACGTCATCTCGAGACTTCCAGGGTTTGTCTCGGCTCTGACGTGGCACTCTTCAATGACTCATTGTGACAACGTTAAAAGCCCAGCTTCCAGGAAATGAGGTCAAACAAAAAGAGTGGCTTCAAGAGTGGCGGCTTGGTGAAATCTACAGCCAACATCGTGTTGATCAAATTAGGTGATGGAGGAACTGTCGAGCAGCGTTTATTTATCGAAAAATCTTGCTCAATTGCAGGATTCTTCTGGATATGTGCCTTTTTGATATAGTCATTAGTGTAATTATATAACAAATAGTTATGTGTGTATCGTCGTATATCATATATCTATATATGATTCATGATTTCTTGCGTTTGCAGCGAACGACTTTGTGGGCGGAGCAGCCCAGGAATGAAAGTGCGCCTAGTTGCAAACAAAGTTGATTTGGAAGCCACTGCAGATCAAGAAGTGGTTGAGGCTGCTTGGCAGATATGAAGATTAACTGCTATCACAAGAGGATGGCAAGCATTTTTTGCTTGCATTGGATCCGCACCGTAGGACAACCGTACTACGGCGCTACTTGGCTATTGCGAAGAATCAGCGGAAATCACGGGATTTGCGTGAATTTTCAGAAATTGCCGGCCCTTCTTTGTAAGATTTGACATTTGCCAAGTATTCTTCCCCTCCCATGATGTGATCACCAAGTGCTGAGTCCAGTTGCTGCCGCCAAGGGAGCGTCAGTGCTGGGACACAGTTGGGCGCTGACCTCAATACGTTTGCATTTTGATGCTAAAGGCCGATTTGTTGGGCGCTGACACATCTGACACATGAATCGCCAGGAGATTGTCTGCAGGTCCAATAGGTTCAATAGGATCAATATGGATCAATGTGCCGATCCCTCTAGGATGGATTTCCGAGAGGTGTCGGCAGTGGAGTTCAGAGGTGTACGAGAATCTTTGCTTTTGCTTCAGCGGGCGGCTGTTTTTCTTCTGTGGGACTTTGGGATGTGCCCAAAAAATCCCAAAATGTTAAGAATCTCAAACAAATGATTCATTCTGCATGTCATTTTTGCATCACATCAACTGCAATTGAGTTACCAAAAAGCTTCGCAGAACAGATGGGAGGTCATATGCTTTCAACAGAGCCAGCTGTAAGGACCTCTTCCAGGACTTGTTGGAAGAGACCATGGAAATGCTGCTTGGATGACTTATATAGCCTGATGACCATTGTGACCCCAGCGAATGATATTTCCAGCCGAGGACTGAACAGTGGGCCACATCTGCCATGAAACGGCAGACCGAGGAGCGCCAGTCAACTGAGTCAGCAGGGTCATGCAAGGCACGTCATGACACTCTTGTAAAGTGAGCAATGGCAGTATTGGAAGTGGGAGATTTATCTTGGAACTCGAGCGTATTTTTCAGCCGAACGTGGTGGAATTGACCGGTGCAGTGCAGGAGCGTAAAAAGATTCTGAAAGGAAAGAATGATTGCAATGTCATGTGAAATTGGCCAAGGAGGGCTGACCTCCATAAGTTGAGGCAGCTCCCTTCTTATGGCAGTCGAGATGGGGAGCCAGTGCACTTTCTGAGTCTATTCGGTTCTCATCCTCTTTCTGACCTTGGGAAACTATGGATCCTGTAGATGGCAGCTGCAGCAGAAACTTCCTCCTCTGCAGCCCAAAGCCCAACCACTCCTTTCCTTTCAAAAAAGAATGCGCCAAAAATGACGGATGAGCATATCGTGTGCAGCCTGTCATGCTTGGACCACTCAGATTTGCAAAAGCACCTTCCAGTCCAACTGAAACGTAGCACTGACATGAGCAAGGCGCATTTGGCCGCAAGCTGCACCCAAAATATCAAGGCGCATGGAGATAGCTGGAGCCCAAAGTTGTCATTTGCTTGTGCCATTCTTTCTCCAATGCTGATGTTTGGTATGTCAAGTGGGCCATGTACTTTCCATTTGTTGCTTGCACACCCCTTGCTGGATCTCGTAGCCGGCTTTAAGAAGCGACTTTCCTGGCAAGCCTGTGCCGCCCCGTGGCAACTGCTTCAGCTCGTATATTATATGTATATATGAATATGCGCATATATTTATTTGTATCATTGTGCGGTGTGTTTACGCCCCAGGTCAGATATATCAGATAGATTCAGATAGACACTTGCCGTGATTCTGCGCGGTAAACTGAAAGAAATTGTTCCTGGATGTTCCTGGGATCGCTTCAGTTAGTTAGTTAGGGTTGCTTCGCCCGTTTGACAAGCTATAATAAGATAATGATGTTTGCTAAAGTTGCTCCAAGGTCGCCTGACGTTGGCCATGCACAACGCTGAAGAGCTGGCCGTCCAGGTCGGGAGCTGCTTCAGAACCTTTGCGCGAGCGATTCTAGCTGGGATCCGGGCGGAAAGGTGAGACACACAAACATGACACAAAAATGAGGGACATGGACAGCAACTGCAGGTCAGAACTCTCTTGAATCTTGATCCACTATGATCCACTTACTGTAAACTGTAAACGTATCACGAAAGATTGCCTTGGCAGGAGTTCGGGGTCAACGAATCAGTGCCCAGTCCATTCTTCCACCATATTGGCAGGTTTCCAAGCCTCTCAGATGTAGTGTAGCCGTGTAGCCGCTGTCCAGGTTATGATTGCACGGTCGCTCGGGGCCTCATTTCTTTTTTCATCTTTTTTCCCTCCCAAACTTTGCTTTCGGAAACGGTTTCATGAGGAGCTCAGCGGCTCGCTTTTGGCACTTTGACCCTTTTTTGCGATGTTATGGCATGGGTACGTACTATATTCTGGGGGCATCTGCAAATTTCGGAAACCCCCGAAAGGCAATAATATGTCTTTTCCATTCTTTTCCCTTGAAAGGAAGCCTTTGGTCCAAGACACTGTAGACAGGAGTGTGCAACACAAGCTATAGCAGCCATCCTCAGTTTAGTTCCCTGCTGGTACTTCCTACTCTGTGAGCTGAGTGCTGCTTCCATGGAACATGCGATCATGAAGCATACCTCAGCATACCTCTACCATCCTCTACTGAGAGCAAGTTACACTCAAATTCAGACAGATCACCAATACATCATTTGATATCCATATAGTTTTCAACTCCAACAGGCGTCCCTCAAACAACATTTCCCTTGGTTGCTTGGTCGATGTCGATCCAGGGCGCGCACAGGCGCCTTGCTGCAAGACTGCTGCCACTTTTTGACTCCGAAAGACAAGAATGTAGGAAAATTGACGCATCATTGCCGCAGCATTATTCAAAAACAGGCTGCAGGACTTGTACTCTATCACCTTTTTGAACTGAGCAACAGACCTCATAGCATTTTGCTCGCCAAGGTGTTCTTGAAACTGGATCCGCAGCCGTCTAATATTTCCTTTTGCTTCCCAACATTGGGAATCTCTGTGAACTTGTTGGGTACCCAAATTCCTAAATCAAGGTTTTCGTCCGCATTTTCTTGACAGAAGAATGTGCGGACAGATGGCTGCAAAGCAATGATGCCAAAGATTCATAATCATTCCAATTTGCATATAAATGGGGCATGCTCTGCTGTTTCATTATGGAGAAAATATGATAAACCCAGTGGGTTTTGCCGTGCTCTATTTTCAGAGAAACCCATTGGAACACTTTTGAACAGTTGGTCAGAATGCACTTGGTGAAGCCGTAAGCATCAGAAATGTGTATCGAAAGGCTGCGAAGTCCATGGGCGTCAACTGCAGCTGCGCGGAAGAACCACTAACCCAGGGTGCAAAGGCCAGCGATGACTCGTTCCGTCTCGTTTCCACGTTGTCTGGGTATTGCTGCTCTTGGTGCCACAGTGCCACCTATCATCAACCGGTCTTTGGGAAAGAACCTCTCTGGGTGTCCATTTTGTGACGGTCGGGGGTTCGCTTGGAGCGCCGGAAAGTGGATAACTTCGAGCGCCGGAAAGTGGATCGCTTGGAACGCCGAAAAGTGACACGTACAGACACATAAGAGATACATAGCGCTATGGCTACATATAGACACAGAGACATAGACACCTAAATGGACACATTCATACACACTGAAGCACTGAGGCACGCACGTAGTGACATTGATAGATGCACGCAGGTACACATTCCAGGCGATCCGCCTTCCGGTCCGAAATCAACCAGTAGTCCCTCCAAGTAACCGAACCCGTGTCCCAGTCCCGTGTCCCCAAGTTAAGCCCTGAAGGTCTGATTCTCTGGTTCTGACCCACCATGCTTGTCGCCTAAACCCACCCATGTCCCAGTCCCAGCCACCCTGTCCGTTAAACCCAACCCATGTCCCAGTCCCAGCCACCTGTCCCTGAAACCCACCCCATGTTTTAGCCCGGTGTCCCCGCTTGTCCCAGCCCCCTGTCCTCAAGTTAAACCCTAAAGGTCTCATTCTCTGGTGCTCTAAGTGATCCACTTTTTGGTGCTCTAAGTGGTCCCATGGTTCTCTAAGTGATCTCGTGCTCTAAGTGATCCGCTTTCCGGTGCTCTAAGTGATCCCTTAACCTTTTGGGACCCCATCCATCCGCTTTCATTCCCTATTGATGCTTTACAGTACACATTTTACACACTGTGTCAATGCTGATGCTAACATCCTGCCCAAGGCAGCGCCTTCGCAAAAAATCATCCCGTGAATCTTTTTCCAGCTCTACCCCTGGCCAGGGTGGAAAGAATGAGCCAGAGTCGGACGATGTTAAGCAACGAAACGACGAGGCGACATTTTGGGAGTGGTAAGTTATGCCAGTTATGCGAAGGTATGGCAAATTATGGCAACAGGGGCAACTCATGGAAACTCGTCCTTCACCTGCGTTGCTACGGCAGGCCATTCACGAGCTCAATCTCGTGCCGACTGTTCATATTTTGCAGGCGGTGGAGAATCAGAAGCAGGCCAGGTATGACCAGGTCTTATCAAGGTTGTGTAAGTTGCATCATGCTGAAATGATGATGCACTTTCATGCACTTTCAATATCCTTCAATCACTTTGATGCTGCATATGTTGCATCATATGATATCATATGGCAATCACGTTAAATCAAGTTGAATATTTCTTGGAGTGGGGATCCGCGTGACTGCAAAGAGATCAGACTCTCGTGCAGGAAACTTTTGAGAAAAAGGCGGGCGAAACGCGTTCGATGGCGTTGGGCCTGTCAACCGTTGACAAACGGGCGTCGTTTAATTTCTTGGGCACTTATTTGGCCAATTTAGATTCTAGATGGTCGAGTAGATAGGATGCCCGCTGTCGGCTGTCGGGCAACCTTACAACGCCATCTTATGCCTTTGGATTGTATACTTGGTTGGATCATGTTGGATCATTGTGTGATCATGTCATTTCTAGGATTCGCCTCTATATATATATTATATACATACAGATATACATAATATCCCCTGGCCAGTTTCCACTACAAAATTGGAGCACCCGGGTGTTCTATAGCTTTTATTTACACATGGGTAAGTGAGTTTTGGGTGTTCATTTGGAACTAGTTTCTCTGGAACTGTTAGGGCAACCAAAAGTGCTGGAACTGTACATTTTGAACCGATTTCCAAGGATTCTGTTAGAAGACGACGATGATCATACCAATGATGTTGTTGTTGTTGATGATGATGATGGTGATGGTGATGATGATGATGATGATGATGATGATGCTGATGATAATGATGATGTACGGTATGTTTGATATGTATGCTATGATTGGCATGTATGGTATGTATGGTATGTTTGGAATGTATGGTATGTATGGTATGCATGGCAGGTATGGTATGTATGGCATGTATGGTTGGTATTGTATGGATGGTAGGGGTGGTATGTAAGTATGTTGGGTATGGTATGTTTGATATGACGGTATGTATGGTGTGTATGGTCGGTCTGGCATGGCATGTTTGGAATGTATGGTATGTTTGGTATGTATGGTAGATATGGTATGTATGGCATGAAGGGTTGGTATTGTATGGGTGGTAGGTATGGTATGTAAGCCTGTTGGGTATATATATAATGTAGTATGTTTGATATGACAGTATGTATGGTCTGTATGGTATGTATGGTTACTACGATGGGCATGGAATGTTTGGGTCTGTCAGAGGTACCCTATTCATTAAAAACAAGGTGGCAAGGGCGGTTGCTAATTTTAGTCAGTGGAGCTGATTCTCCCAGACTTGGGTGCCAACTTCGTTTTTGAAGCAAGGGGTGCCAATTTCATAATGATTTAATGGTGTACTGGTGTACTGTTTTTCTTGGGGAAGGTGCTAATAGAGTGGCCAAAAGTGCCATTGCCAAATTATACGCCTGGCAATCAAATTGGAGCACCCCAGATACCGAAGTGCCTGGAGGATTAATGTATACATTCATACGTATGTACGCACACACGCACATGCATTATATATATATAATATATATATAGTGCACATATTTTTACATAGTTGGAAACCAATCGATTGTATCCTGCCAGGAGCCTGACCGAGTGCCCTCTGACAAGCTGGCGCCGGCCAAAATAGACAGGGTAGAGAGCAACACAAGCATTGTGACAGACAACGAAGAGGTCAAATGCCAGAGGACGGGACGCCGGTCGAGGGTCGGAACCTTCGATTGTGAGTCCTTCATAAGAAAGGACTGACTACTGATTTCGCTCCAAATCCACTGTCCACATTTTGCAAGTCTCATCTCGACAGCTACTTCAGATTTTCACTTTGAGTGATGTCCACATTGAAGATTGGTGAAGTGTTGAGGCGGGACTACTTCCTTCAAATGACCCGAGACAGAGTGACATCAGCTCTCGGCACCATCATTGAAAACCCGAGTGACATCCAGGCTGGACGATGCTGGAAGCACATTTTGTTTCCCGGCTCTAAGCTTCCATTGGAAAGGAAGGGCCGAGAATGAGAACAGTATAGAATCAGTGATCCACTGCCATTGAAGATATTGAAGCACTCCTTGCAGGCTTTCTATACGCTCAAGGAGCCTTGGAGCTGACTGAAAGGATGAGTCACTAAGGTGGTTGGAGGTGGATCGAATCAAGATCTATTCAAGTCTATTTTAGATATTTTGAAGCAATTGTCAAGAAATGATGCGTTCTGCTCGGGACCGTCAGGACAAACTTGGGGCAGGGCAATTTGGCACTGTGAGCTATTTGTCTGCACATGTTTCATGCTGTTTCATTTGCTTGTTTCCAAGATGGACCAAGCAAAGCAGGCATAGCACAGAGATGTCAGATTGCTGAGGCACCGGTGTCATCACGGCAAATGGCGTCGAACGAGCGGTTCAAGCCTCGGTGTGTCAGCGCGCATCAGTGCGGAGCTGCGGAACCACGTTGCGAACTGGAGCCATTGGCGGTGCGCCTAGGTGAAACTCATCGCCAAAAAGGACCCGAGACTTGGCCCGAGACTTGCGCCACGCGAATCAACCCGTTTGCCAAACGGCACTCGGGGCCGACTCGGGGCTGTCATCTCCACTTGGTGCAGGACAATTACTCGGCACTGAAGGCTTTGAAAGCAGAAATCGTTGGAAACTCAGACCAGGCTCTACATTGACTGGAAAAGACTGGAGAATGGAGGGTTGGGGATGGGGATGTCAGTGCGGTGTTGAGGAGATAATGAAGATGTTGGACCACCCAAATCTGGTGGCCATCACCGTCGCTTGGTTCAAGTGAAAGATAGCTGACGTTTGCTGTCAGGTCTTTCAAATGCCTTTGTACGTGACAAGCTATTGCTGTTTCCGCGCTCGTTTCTGGCATTTTTTGTGGTAATGCTCAGGAAATTTTTGAAGACACGGATGCCGTCTACTTGGCGTCTCGGAATTTGCGACAAGTTTGCGCCGAGAAATGATGGACGTAGACCAAATATCTCCAAATATCATGTTCCGAATGATTCCGAATGTATATGGCATGGATGCAAAAGGCCGAAAGTTGTGGGGGCCAATTTTGTGAACTGTAAACTCTTGCCTTCGCACGTGTGTTTTGACCGGAAAATGAGCATAGCAATGGAACATTGTGATTTTCCATAGCTATGTTGAATTACCCTTGGGTCTTCTTCTAGTCCGCCATGGGAATTTGGGTCGTCATATCATCTCGCATCTAGCGAATCTAGCGCCGTCCAGGCTATGAAGCTGTGTAAAGGCTGGGTGGCCGGAGCATGCCAGCAGTTGCTACATTTGCCAGAGGTTTAGAGGTCAAGATGTTATTTGAACCTGATGTAGGCGGCCTCTTTCTCTCACATAGGT
>Ga0126342_10021096_pt1 | contig 10887 bp, 12 predicted proteins | sample Cyp1metagenome_FD_92528 | JGI IMG/M metagenome (GOLD analysis project Ga0126342, IMG submission 92528) | Coral microbial communities from Lord Howe Island, Old Settlement Bay, Australia - Cyphastrea 1 metagenome | ecosystem: Host-associated > Invertebrates > Cnidaria > Coral ... | reverse complement strand
GATTCTATGGGGATTCTATGGGGATTCTATGGGGTTTAATGGGGATTCTATGGGGATTCTATGGGGATTCTATGGGGATTCTATGGGGTTTAATGGTGATTCTATGGGGATTCTATGGGGATTCTATGGGGATTCTATGGGGATTCTATGGGGATTCTATGGGGTTTAATGGGGATTCTATGGGGATTCTATGGGGATTCTATGGGATTTTGGGAATTCTATGGGACTTGATTGGCTTTAATGGAAATATCATGGGACCATCCGCCCCCCAACTCTTTGACCCTGAGAATCATACGTAAAGAGGTAGTCTTCCAACGAGAAATGACAAGGTCTATGTTGCTTGGGTGGATGGTAAGTGGAAAATCTTCAGCAACCAAATCATCCCTCTTTCACCTTTCACCAGTTTCCACCATAACCTTGGCATCATTGGGTTTGCCGCATGAGTAACTTCCCAACTAGACGTAATGTGGTAAACCAACGAGCAGCCAATACACCAAGCCCAGTAATCAACCATTTCGGGGGCATTGGTAAACATCATCTCAAATAACAGTGTGTGTGTGTGCAAAATATGTGTATATATATATGAGAGAGAGAGATATATATATACATATAGATATCCAATTTCAGAAGCTCCAATGGGGGATGGTTTATAGCATTGGATGTACCACAATTCCCCGGCTCCAGCCTCCACAGTTCCCTCATGTCCAGCTTACCATCGCCGCTCTGATCGAAGCGAGCAAAGACCTTTTCTGCCGGCGATGTGATGAAAAAAAAAACGATTGGGTGTCGCAGTTAGAAATGGGGGGCGAACCAATACATGTACGTGTATAGTTCTATAGTGCTATATATATAATTATATATAATTATATATAATTATATATAATTATATATAGTTATATATAGTTATATATAGTTATATATAGTTATATATAGTTATATATAGTTATATATAGTTAATTATAGTTATATATATATATATACATATGTGTATGTATGCATGTGTATATATATATATATATATATACATGTGTATCTCTATACCGGTATTTATAAAATGAAAACCTGAGTCCAAGTGATTAGGAAAAAGACCCCCTATAGAATAGAAAACTGGGTTTGCAATGCCTCAAGTTTGGTGTCACTTTTGGGTATGTAAACTGCATGGGCTTTTGCCAAGTGGAAGCCATCTGAACGGAGACGGAAACACCATTGATTCACCCCTGTGCAAATGACCAAAATATAGAAAACACACACAATCAACGTAACATAAATTCATAAGTACTTTCTTTAACAAAATGTAAATCAATGATTAGTATCTTCGAGAAACTATCGGAATTTAAACCACCACGGCAAGTGAAACCCGCCCCACAGGCCTCCCTCACACTGGTGGCAAGGACCTTGGTCCATCTATGGGACTTCAGTTCGAAGATCAATGGCTTGAATTTTCCAAGGAAAATCTAGGGGATGATGGTGATATCATGGGATAAATCTAGGTTGCGATCCAATCCATGGATTGGTGGGAAAATCTGCTGGAAAGCAGAAGATTTACCCCAATTTTGAGGGGAAAACCCGGGATCAAATTGCAATTTCTAGGGCCTGAGCCCCAATTTCTGGCCCCGAAGTGAAGAGACTGAAGATGTGGCATTGATTTCCAGTTGAAATCCTCCAAGTTCTGTGAGATTCACCAATGAACTTGGGTGATATCCCCTTTGTGCCATTTCAGCAAGGCAGGTCGGCTGGTGACCAGGAGAGCATCAGCAACCAAATGCATACATTAATCAAAATTGGGCACACAGAATTGTATGGCTTGGTCTGTCTAGTAATCATATTTTTTTACTTATGAAAATCAACTAAATGCTGTGGTCCCACAGAGCCCTGACAATCCAACATAAACCCATACTTATTTATTGTAACAGTAACGTTATGTAACGTTATCATACACACCTTGACTTTCACAACCCCTACACTTTGATAGCTCACAGTCCAAAGTCCTCAGTACCCTGACGTCACTGGTCTCTTTCATGAGGGCTTTGTAGACCTTGGCAGCCGTGCCAGTGAGTGACTTCAGCAGTCATGGAAACTAGGGGTCATGGGCCATTCGCACAAAGAAAAGATCTTGATTCACCCATATTCACTCCAAGGATGAACTGCTCACAGACTAGTCGCTTCTTGGCTGCCCCATTCTTTACCGCGAGATTAGCGGCTTTCTCCTATACTTGCGAGAAAAATCCCCATTCTAGCTGATATCTCCAATTGTTGAGGGCGCATGGTCAAGTCATTGGAGTACCAATGGACCGACGATTTTGGTTCTCAACCCCCTCGGATTTAAAAACATCCGCTGGAACAACCATGCTCTCCGTAGGTGATAAGCGACCCATTGTTGTATCGTACGGTAGCAGATCACGGCAAAGACCACTCATTTGCCAGTCCAAACGGGTAACCCCCAGAGCCAGAACAATGTGGGTTTGTACAAAAAGAAGGTATGTATATAATTGTATATATATAATATATACAGTATATATCCCGGAATCCACTGGTAAATCATCAAATATCATATATGATACATATATATATATATTATTATATATATAATGTATGTATACAAAACAGACGGTAGCTGCGAGTATGTCATGATCGCTGGGGCCGGCCACCGAGGCTGCAACACCCCCGCCCTTCAGGATCCACTCACAGAACCTTGGGAGGGCCACCGGCGGCCGGGCAACAACTACGATGCTATGGCAGAACCCAGCAGAATCCAGCAGAATCTTCCAGCTCTCAGCAGAATTACCAGAGGGTAAGCTATCTTGAATTACCAGAGGCTAAAGTGTGTGTGTCCAAGACTTGCCAGCTTTTAGAGAGTTTCCAAAACTGGGTGAATCAACTCCTGAGATGTGCACACCTTCAAAAAGTCGAGTTTTCTTTGACTCAGGTTTCAAGCTCCAACCATGGTGTACCCCTTCCAAAAGTTCATGTTTGACAATGTTTGACCAAGATACAGAATCTTCAAACCCATCAGCTGAAAAAATCAAGCCAAGAACATCAGCCCCATCTACCATCGACCCTTGCTACGCCAAAGGACTCTTCGCGAGACACAGGAGCACCGTCTTTGCCTGGACGGGTGCACTGCAAATGACAGGTGACAGCAGGGAAGTTGCTGACACAGTGTCGAAGGTCAAGACTGCACCAAGAATGAGGGGCTGGACCGGTTGGACAACTAAAATGGGGATTTAACCAGCCAACATGAATCAGATAGCCCTGGTTAGAGCGGGCCCCGTCTCAGTTTATCTCATGCATCAGTGCTTCATAGCCAGGTTGGTTCACCCCTGCCCAACATGATTCGAGACAGGGTCCCAAATTGCTGACCATGGATCTGTTGTATATTTCAGCGATGTCCCAATCGTATCTATTATCCCCTCGTGCCATCAGTTGCCATTGAAACGGTTGGGATCGGATGGTTAAAGCTCACTATCTGCAGTCTCCTTGCTTTCTGGTCACCATTTTTGTCGGCTCACATCCATATTTTTAGTTCTTAAACTCCTTGGTTTTCGGTTGAAATCTAGATTGTCCATTGGTTCAAGGTCCTTGTCCATTCACAAATGTGTGTTTCGCATTGTTTCGCATAACATCCTAACTTTGTGGTTGATTCATATCCTGTCGGCGGCGTTTTGGAGGCATCCAGCCTTTCACCAGCTCCTTGTAGTAATCATTGATCTGCCTGAGATCTCGCCAATGGAGACTTCACCCAGCACCGAGGAGATTGTCCAGAAAATGTGGCTATTTAGCGGCCAAAATGGAGGCTTTCAGAAGAATTTGGGGATTTGGCCGACATCACGTGAGCCATATTAATCAACCAAAACAGATTAATATGTTGGAGACGTGGCTGTCCATTTCTAGCCCTTAGCATCCCTTAGCAATGTCCTGAAAAAGTAGACATGCAAAGACTATCAAAGACTAGTGAACAAATTGAGTAGTGAGTGTGGGGCAAGACAGCGTCAGTCACCCGAGTGCATCGCCCGAAAGGTATAGCGTGTGTGGACTCTGTCACCGGGGTGACTCCGTCTTGTCTCAGTGTGGAACCCTTTTCGAGTCTGAAATGGTACCATAAAGAGCCTCTGCAGAAATTCTCACACTCCCTTCTGACAGGCTCTGGTGTGCCTCGGTTTCTATCGGTTTCTATTACTCGGTCTAAGTCCGAGATCCGCCTCATGGTTTGTCACCCCAAACTTGGCATTTTGATGCAGAAAATGCTGAAGCTAAACCCTGTATCATGGGTCAAAGCCAAGTGCTGATGAAGGGGATCGCTTGTGTGGGTAACGGGTCGAGACCCTGGCACCCTGCACACCAAAATATATACAGTACATGGTTGTAAATGATGTTCTTCCCTCCAATTTTTTGACCCACCCCCAAACTTCCGTCTCATCTCCCATGCACTGAGCACCCAGACACAGGGGTGAAGCTTGGAATCAAGGTCTTGAACGCTCCGTGCAGTTCGATTCTGCGCCCATCGCCCGGTCCGGGGGTCGGGAAGCAACGGAGGTTCATCCATGCACTTGGAAGTGGAGTGATTCTCCAAAGGAAAATCTGCTGGAAACTGGAAGCCAGGTTCTTTACCTTCCAAACATATAAGTTCTCTTGTTTTGCCTTGCACCAATTCTGGAGTAACTGGTCTACTGCCCTGGTTGGCATATACTGTAATCCCCTTACATTATTCCCTGTGAGCATACGACCAATGCTGCAACCAATGAATTTTGGGACTCCCGGCCAACCCACCCAAACCAACCCAACCCTCCAAGAATTGGATGAATGGAAATCTACAGAAAACCCCCACTTTGGAGGCAAAAACCATGGTTTCCTGTAGATGTTCCCTTAAACCAATTTATTGAAACCCATCTTGCATCACTTTTCGCCGTTCGCGGCATTCGCAGCCCGCTGGCGTTCCCGCGTCTGGTCCACCACCATTCGCAGCGTGCTGCGCTCACGCTCCCGCCAGTTGCGCTTCCAAAGGGCAGCGGAGCGCAGGAGGGAAGTGAGGCGCTGCTGTTGGGTGGACATCAATCTCTGGTAGACCTCTTGCACCTTGGACGATAAAGGTGGGTTGCTTGGTGGGTTGGTGGGTTGATGGGTAGGTTAGTTGGGTGACCATCAAGCAGCAACTGAGCGAAGACATGACTCAGCAGGAATGAGAATCTGGCCAGAGATGATGGAAGATTGCTGCTTGTTGCTACACAGCTGGGGATGATAATATCATGATGGACCCCTACTAGTTGCAACTACACAGAACTGCGGATTTCCTTCGTTACAGACCCATTCGACTAAGCTGTTGGCCCCATCGTTGTGATAACAACTGGAAACTCCGTTCCAATCTGGTCTGAGGCCGGGTTCCAGCTACACGGGCACCAACGGATTCACTTTTGCATGAAAACATCCGATGAAAATTGGGGCTCAATGTTGACCTATACCCACGTCCCCGTCAGGTCCCCCAAAAGTCTGGTAGGTCTCGCGGCCCAGCCACGTTTTGCCGTGTGGCTTCGATGACCGCGGGGTCTCGTGGCAAACTCTCCACAAGGCCCGCAGGATCAAAGCCCATGGATTCAGGCCTCGATGTGCTAAAAGTGGCAAGCTACTCAAAAATGGTGGCAGTCACAAAAACCGCAGAATATGTTATTACAACTTATTCATATCTTATCATAACTATATTAGATCCTGAACTTGTGGTAAAATTGCGACGGTGCAAACGAAGCAATTCCTCTGGTGGAAATTAGCAAAAAGTTGGGATTTCTCCGAAAGGCAGCCTGCAAAATGAAGGCTGAAACGAAGAATGGTGGCAAGATGATGGTAGCTCCATATCAGCAATTCTCTCGTTTAGACCCTGTCAGTAGCTACAACCATCGCTTCGAACATGCTATGATTCATAGAGTGATCGTGACCAACGGAACATGGGTACAGGGTAAGATTGGGTGCATGTTCTTGTCAGTGCCTTGTCTTAACTTTAAAGGAAAAAAAGCAGGACTGTTACGGTTCGAAAATCCGTATGAAAACAACTTCCATGGCCCGATGGTTGAATACATGTGCCTTTCTCTGAATTGCCTGGTGCCGAAAAACTCACCAAATATATATATATATATATATATCTAAAAATAAGCTGAACATCTGGCTAACAACATGAAAACCCTGGTCAAGGAAAATACAACAAACAATTGTTCAAAAACACGAAGCACTGGAAAATAATGACAATCATTAAGGCCATTAAAAATCCGCCAATCTTGTGAAAATTCTGGATTAAACAAAAATGAACAATGTCGTATAATGATTAAACACCTGCGAAATGTCCTCAATGATATTGTCAAAATCATGAAAAAACATTTAAAAAAAACTGGTAAAGTAACGTTAAATGGAAAAAAACATCAAAACCAAAAAAAATGTGTTCAACTAAACATCGAACAAAAGATATGATGAAGTTCCCTTCCAAATCAGCGGGGAAAAAAAAAAACGTCGCTGGACGCCTCTGCACTGTGAGCTGGTCCCAGTCAATGAGTTCGCTAAATGGCAATTCCCAGCCCTCCGCCATCACCACCTGGAGCTGCCTCTACCGGGTTTAATAGGATTTTATGGATAGGCTAGGGGTTTAATAGGATTTTATGGATAGGCTAGGGGTTTAATAGGATTTTATGGATAGGGGGGTTAATAGGACTTCATGGGGTTTAATGGGGTTTAATGGGGCTTAATGTGGATATCATGGATTATACCATCCCTCCAACTAACAGTTCGACCCAATCTTCCAACCCCGATGGCAAGCAATCCATTGGTTGATGTTGGTTGATGCTAGTTTCACTCCTGATGCTTGGTGAAATCACTCCTTGTTGTGAGTGAGAAAAAAAATGTGGATTATATTTCAAGTAAGTGACCCCAGAAATGTGGAGGTTTGGTATTAATCATGACCAACTGGTGAGTATATCTTGGCCATTGGGGGCCATCTGACTATAGTTTGGACCCCTTCCAAAGGCACCAAAAAGATATGTATCCCAATTGTAGAGGATCCCCCATGAAACATGAGGATTGATTTTTCTGGATATCGAAGACTCCTTGCTGCTTCATCCACCTTCCGAAAAGTTGATTACTGACCCCAAGTACCAGGTCAGTTTGGCATACTATTGCCACATTCCCCAGAATGGCTGTAGAAAAAAAGCGCTTGCCCCGTTTCTTGTTCCATCAACCAGTGGGATTTTGCACAATTTATGGCGTATGAAAAAAGCAAACACAACTTACAGGAATTCAGCATCATACTACCCTCTGGTAAACTAACATAACTATGGAAACTCACCATTTTTAATGGGAAAATCCACTATTTCTATGGTCATTTTCAATAGCTATGTTAAATTACCAGAGGGTAACATGGAGCCGCACCGACATATTGGGATATACACAGACTCCCCAGTCTTTGTCACAAAAAAAGGCTATGGGTCCAAGTCCTGGTACATTGGTACCATTTATTCATAGCTGGTATGGAGATCTCTCCCCGGAAAAATTGCAATGTGGTACCCCCAATCATGACCCATTTCCGGGGTATGATTCTTAATGGGGTATTTTTGATTTTCCCGGGTTCACCATATGATAATGGTTTTTGCGACCAAAAAAACAGAGAAATGGACCCACAAAACTACTCACCAGCCGAGCCACTGGAATGGCTTCGCCGCAAAGAGCTTCCATCAAGCGATAGCTCCAACGGCCATGGCCATGCAGCACCTGGGAAACCCATGGATTTTAGAAGCAATCACTATGAAAATAGGGGGGAATCACAAAAAATAATCCGAAGAATTACGAACTTGAAAGTCCCACAAAAAGCGATTCTGAGGAATCACAATTTTTGATGAAAAAAAAGTTGCAGTTTCAAGAGATGCGAAGGTCAACTTGAAATCCATCCGTGGCGGTCCCAGGCGGTCCCAGGTGCTAGGCTGTACACGGAATCAAAAAGTTGCCAATAGGGCCTCAAACGGGGATCAAAATTTGCGAGCAAAGGCAATTTTTGATCATTCCTGGCAACATCAAACACTACCTTACCCTACATGACATTAGATTGCCACGAAGATTGCAGGTAACATTTTGTATTGACATTTAATTCATATTGACATTACATCATTGAAATTACATTATATATATACATTACATTATTTGCAGTGCATTTCATTACATTATAGTACATTATATAAAACATCACATGGCATGACATTACTTGGCATGTATACCTATATACCTATATATATATATGTATCTATAATGATGCCATGTTCGGGAATCCGTGGTGGTTGATGTGGTTTCAGTTGGGTTCCAACAACGTACCAGATCCTAACTGTTGGGTTTCTGGATATAAAATGATATAAATCTATAGCTAGATGGAGGTTTCCGTTTTGTCATGGGGGTACCTCTAGTAGTTATCATCCTAATTTTTGTTTGGAATTGTCCATTGAAAAACCATCCAACTATTGGGATACCCCCAGCCATTAGGAAACCCTCAGATGTTGTAAAACAACATAGAAGCCTGGAGCCGCCGTAACCTCCTTTGAACTGACCACAAAGACTGAGACCTGGACTTCTTGGTCTTGAAACAGTTGTCAGGTGCGATGTTGATCACGACATCCTCTGGTGGTGTCCAGTTCTTCTCCTCAGCAATTGAAGAGCCAACGACTCGGACGTGGATTTTGAAGATTGCCCGGAATAAAATCTGCCAAAATAGGAAGATGGGAAACACGCCCAATTTTCGGGCAAACCCAAATGAGAATGTATCAACCATCATTCATTGCATGTTCCCACAAAATCCACCAGAATACCGATTTGCCTTGGTGAAGAGGATTAAAGGCAAATAATGGTTCTAAGTTCTAACTTGATAGAGAATGTTGATACTACCCTAAGAATACGAGAGTGGTAGGCACCACCATTTTTACAGTGTTTTATGGTGTTTTTTTTGATATTATATGATGCTAATTTCATTCATGTTACTGTAGAAAGGATGTATGAAACACATTCTGCAATATGAATTATTTTCATTTATGTTTCTGTATTAATCCTTAACTCTATTTTTGGCTGCTTGCTTTTTGTGGTTCCGTTGGTTTTGATAGGTGGTTTTGGAATAAACATGCCAAAGTTCTTTCCCCAATATCCTCTTGAGACATATACTAATAGTATATTCATTGTATCAATTGGTACTTCATGTATATATTTATATATTGGTACTTCCTAGGTATACAGCTATTACAAAGATTATGTATATATATATACACATGTAAATATATTTAAAGCACTTTGTATTTGCATTGGTGGTCTTTGAGATTGCAGTGCCAGGTCGCCTTTACAGATGGCAAATGGCAGTTCAAATTCCAAGTTACTGTCTCTGCCCAAGTAATTGCAATATCTGTTGCATACTTCATGGTGATTTGCTGCATCAATGCACAAGCAAGGCAGCCATTCTATAGATACAATTGTTTGGTAAGGTTGCTTAGGTGTTTCTTTTACATGGTTTTGTGTCGTTCTGGTTACCATCATGAACTTATACTGACATAGTTTAATTTAAATCTTTCATGAGTACATTCTTTATCAAACAGCCGTGGCAACAGGATGTTTGCCATTATATCTAAAGTGACACAGCAAATTACCATGGAAGATGCAGGAAAAATGTTCCTTCTGAAACAAGGTGGAAGTGGAAGTGCTCTTGGAATTTGCAAACTCTTGTGATCAACAAGTATTTTAAGCAAAGATTTGTTAGTGAGTTAACACCTGGAAGAATACCATTGCATATGCAAAAAAAAAAATGTACAAAACTTGTGTTTGTAAGGGCATAGGTGACTTATATACCACCCATTCCATAACTGTATGTACTATATTATATAGACAATAGGTACATTCTAAGTGCATTTGGATGTGTTGACACAGCAAATGGCTATGGCATGTGCAAAAAACTGTATTGCCTATATCACAAGGAACCCTTTAGATATCAGTGCATGTTTGAAGCTGCCATTTCTACTGTGTATATATATATATATTGCACCCTTGTGACAACGCGCTTGCATACTGGCTGAAACTATTCCTCCACTAAAGCACAAACAACACATAAAACTCTTCATACAGTAGATCAACGAACTAAGAACAGGAGTGAGTACTGATTAAAAGGATGGAGAAGAGACCCCTTTCCATATGAATGCATGCTGGGAGCTGCTACTTCCTAGCCGCATGTGTTGTGTCATAGTTGTTTTCTGGCAAATTTTACAAAAATTCGTCACTCTTTTTGGGTGTTACTCATCCTGTCATAAAAGCACAGCCAGACAGTTGTGGTAATAGGGTACCTGCATTACATGTGCAGTGACATAGCAAATTACTATGAAATATGCAGGAAAAAATGCATTTTTTTGGAGAAAGGATAAGTTGGATTTGCTCTTGCCATTTGCGAGCTCTTATGATCAAAGTCAGTTGCAACCAAAGAATCTCAACTACATTGAATCTTGGAAGAGTTCCATTACATATGCAAAGTATATGTGGAACATGTGTATATGTATTGGCATGCGCTACTTCTGTACCATCCATATCATAGCTGCATACACTAGTACTAACAAGGGAAATGCAAGTCCATCAATGCCTATATATATAATACATAACATGGCTACAGTCACATTCTAAACACATATGCACCTTGGATGTGTTGATACAGCATATGGCTATGGCATGTGCAACAACCATGTTGCCTATATCACAAGGAGCTCTTGAGACATCAGTATCCACTTGAAGACTGCTATTGATTTGATAGATAGATAGATAGATAGATAGATAGATATATATATATATATATATCCGCCGACCCCGGCCGACCGCAAGGGGGAGCGCGTCAGGGAAGAGAGGTTGTGG
>Ga0126342_10021095_pt1 | contig 10888 bp, 8 predicted proteins | sample Cyp1metagenome_FD_92528 | JGI IMG/M metagenome (GOLD analysis project Ga0126342, IMG submission 92528) | Coral microbial communities from Lord Howe Island, Old Settlement Bay, Australia - Cyphastrea 1 metagenome | ecosystem: Host-associated > Invertebrates > Cnidaria > Coral ... | reverse complement strand
GGTCTGCCTGCCACCCGTGCAATTTACGAGAGTGATGGTTGGATCAAGTTGCATCCTTGTTCTCTGCGCCTGCCACCCGTGCAATTGACCGAATTGATTTTCAAACTGTTGGTCTTTGCGCCCACCCTCGGTGCATTTTACCAAGTCAATTTTAAAAAAGGTTCATGTGCGCGCCTGCCACCGGTGCAGTGAAGCGGATTGATTGTCAGGTTCCTGGTCTCTGCGCCTGTCACCCGTGCAGGTTACCAGAGTGATGGTTGGATCCTTGGTCTTTGCACCTGCCAACCATGCAGTACCAGATCGCAAGTCATGTTTTGCGTTTACTGCCACTTCACTGAGTCCATGCCACCTTTGTCGTCACGTTTCTTTAAACCCACGCCGTCGTGACGGTTCGATATATCACTTCAGGCTTTGCGGTCGTCGTTTTGCTTTAGTGGTTTTCAGGCTGGTTCGTCTTAGGATTGTTCCCTTTTCCGTGCCATGTTGTCCTCCGTACTTTTGCTTTGGTTTGCGCTGTGCGTGCTTGAACCGTTTTTGATTATGCGTTAAATTCAGCGCTGTGACTTGTTGCTGTTTGCCGACACGTTTTGCGGATCAGTTTTTCCCGCCTTTGTCCTTGCTTTCCTTTTCGCCCACAATGTCGTGATGTTTCAATATGACGCTTCAGGTTTTTGCGGTCATGTTGTGTTGAGTGGTTCTCACGCCGGATTGTCCTGAGATTGTTCCCTTTGCCTTGCCATGCTGTTTGTCATACATTTGTTTGGGCGCGCGCTGCGCTTGATCAAACAGGGTATTGGTCGAATTCAGCGCGGTCAGCTTTTTCGTTTGCCAACGTCTTTTGCCAATCTAGTTTTTGCAATGATTGGTTTTGGACGCCAATTTCCGCTTGGTGCAAACATCTCAAAAAAAAACATCTCAAAAAACACAAAACAAACTTCTCAGACATCTCAAAAACACTGACCAAACTTCTCAAACATGTCAAAGACACAAAACAAACGTCTCAAACATCTCCAAGACACAGAACAAACATCTCAAACACCTCAAACTGTGTAACAAAGGTAACTCGTATGTGTACTTCATCATGAAACTGACTTTCTAAAGTGCTGTAATGCATCCAAAGGACATCGATCACACACATATTGAATGCATTTACAATCGTCACAATCAGTATCTGAATGCCAATGTGTGAAATACAGAGAAACGGGACACCAAGCAAAACCGCGATTTAGTATGATGTTGATTGATGTTGCACACGGGCATTTGAAACATTCCCATGAAAAGCTGTACCTATCCCTGGTCTCTTCGCCTGCCACCCGTGCAGTTTACCAGAGTGATGGTTGCATCCTTGGTCTCTGTGCCTGCTACCCGTGCAGTTTACCGGAGTTTTCGCCCACAATGTCGTGATGTTTCAATATGACGCTTCAGGTTTTTGCGGTCATGTTGTGTTGAGTGGTTCTCACGCCGGATTGTCCTGAGATTGCTCCCTTTGCCTTGCCATGCTGTTTGTCATACATTTGTTTTGGTGCGCGCCGCGCTTGATCGAACATTTATGCGTCGAATTCAGCGTTGTCAGCTGTTTTCGTTTGTCAGCGTCTTTTGCCAATCTAGTTTTTGCAATGATTGATATTGGACATTAATCTCAGACATGTGCTTCATGGTAAAACTGTCTTTCTAAAGTGCTGTAACGCATCCAAAGCACATTGATCACACGTATTGTGTGCATTTACAATCATCACAATCAGTATCTAAATGTCAGTGTGTCAAATACAGAGAAACGGGACACTAAGCAAAACCACCATTTAGTCATCAAAAAGTTTTCGTGCATTGCGTACAATCGTACTTTGATTCGACGCCAGTCGTATTACCCGTACATCTTTTACTGAGTTGCTGTCACCCATGTCTCTGCTGTTTTAACCCACGATGTTGTAATGGTTCGAGATGACTCTTCAACTTTCGTCGGCCGTCTATTTGTCAATCATCTGCAAGCCTGCGTGTGTTAAGATTGTTGTCTTTACGTTGCCGTTTCGTTCCTTCAAAATTTTGTTTCGGTTTGCAGAGTGAAATGTCTAACCATTTATGCATCGACTTCTTTTTGCCGCGCCCTGCCCCGCCCCCTGCAAAGTAAATCTACAAGTATATGAATGCATCCTATACAGCGTTTAATAATTATAATGGGTTCTGTCCAAGAAAAAAAATGTTTATGCCATTAAAAACATCGGAGCCCTCTGGAACTTCAAAAAGCATCTGCACCCGAACTTTCCAGAAGCTTACCGAGTACCTGCACCGGAACCCTCCGGAACCTCACCGGCTATCTGCACCGGAACCTTCCGGAACCTCACCAGGTATCTGCATCGGAACCTTCCAAAACCTCACAATGTATCTGCTCCGAAACCCTCTGCACCGAAACCTCCAGAACCTGAAACCTCCAGAACCTCACCAGGTATCTGCACCGGAACCCTCCGGAACCTCAACAGGTGTCTGCACCGGAACCCTCCGGAGCCTTGCCCGGAACCTGGATCGCACCAGAGCTAATCTGGGCTAAAGACCCCATAGCATAAGTTTTGCTGTTGGGGGGAAAAAATATCAACCCTTCGACCCATTTCTACGTCGTTGGGGTCCCATCATCGTTTGAAACATTCAATAGGAAAGGGCAACTGTTCACCAATAGCCAGCCGTCCCCAGGCGGTTGGGGTGGCCCCGTCACAGCTTGGCAGGCCCGCCTCACAGCCTTCAGTAATGACACCACTGCCTCAGACACAGCTGCGGCGTTCAGGAGATCTTAGGGCCTCCAACCTGTACCTTCATTGACTGAAATGGAATTAGACTATAAACCACCACATGTTGGATGCACAGTGGATGGCTTGAACAAGCGCCCAGCCAGTCAACGTTTTTACGTCAGGGCAGAGCTTCGCTAGCAAGGTACGCAGGTACTCTGGGCAGGCATAGCCGACAGTTCCTCCAACTCTCAAGACCTTGTGCTTGGAAGCACCTAGGGCACCACAGATGACTCGCTGGTCCCAGAAAAATGTAAAAAAAGTGGTTGCTTGACAATGCATTGGAGCCTAACTACCTAAAAGTATTCAGCAACAAGGAATTTCAACGACAAAGGTGTGGTGGCCCTGCAAAGATTTCCCGCCAATTCTCATACCCAAGCTGCTGGACAAACAAGCCAATCCTTAGTGTGGTGCTGGCGGCACTTCCGCGGCTGCACTCCTTGCGTCTCACCAACTAATACCAAGAATCCAAAGTCGGCCATTTTGGCAGTGCCATTCTTGTCCAACCTAGGGCCACAAAATTGCAGAATTGTCCCCATGAGATTTTCTCCAGGCGGATCGAACCAAACAAATACACAACATAGACATGTTTTCCCTTGTGTTTCCAGGTTGTTTTGATGGCTGTTCTGTCTGCTCCTGAATTGTCCAACAGGAATCATGACCTTTTCCAAGGAAAAAAAACCTCCTGTCACACCTCCATGTTTGCAGGTGAGCGGCAGAATATTCTGGGATTTGATGTCCCGGTGGAAAGCCCTGCCAAGCTGACTCTGCGCCCAGTTTGCATGGTGAACCCCAAAATGTTGGTCATAGTCTCCCAGTGTCCCGATTTCTGACCCTACCTTGGCGTCATATTGTGCAAGTGGGACAGGCCACAGGCCGCATCCAAGGCTGTACTCACTCTTGCCCTGGCGCTGAATGGCTCCATGGAATGTCGGCTTCGTGCAATCCGCTTGGCCGCATCACCACCCGACAGGAACCTCAGTGCAAAACGCTGACCCAACGCTGACCTCAAGGCTTGGAGCCTTTGGTGCCACTGGGCTCAGTTTATCAGCTGATCCAAGGTGCTCATAGATCAAACTCCTCCATCCTGTCTCCGCGTGCCTCATGTGGTCTGAGTCATGAAAGCTTTCTGTTATGTTTTGGAGTGGGCAAATTGCCACCGAGGAGTTCACAGGGGGTAACAAATGCATACACGAATCTATGCATATACATGACATATACACACACACACACGCTTGCTCAGAACTGTCATTGCGAATTTTGTTGTGGAGTGCATCTTACGTGCAACAACAATCCCTTTAAACCTGACAAGAGTAGGTCACTGAAAGGACCGAAAAACATTGGAAATTGGAAAGCTGCCATCGCCATAGCCAGTGCCAAATAGAGTGAATTGGAAGCTGACCCTTCCCTTTCAACAAAGCCATATCCCTCCCTACTTGACAGAGTGCGAAAACCGTACAGAAAATGAAATGGGCATTGGAAAATGCAGAAGTTCAAAACTGACGTCATGCCGGTTCTGGGCTTAGCCGGTCGCCACTAACGAAAACCTGATTTGTCGAAAATGCAGGCACGTCTGGATGGCCAATCCAGATATCCCACTCTGTGACCTAGCTTCGTTGAACTGGGTCAGTCACAGAGTGCCCAGTTCTTCTGCTCAAACAGACTACCAAATGTACAACCAAAACCGAGTAGAAGTTTTACATCTCTTCAGATGGTTCACACACACACTTCCTCAGAACTGTCTTATCGAATTGTCATGTGGAATGCATCGGGCGTGCAAAAAAACACTTCATCTCTTCCTGATCCCAGGAGAAGGATCATGAGAATAACCACTGACGGGGTTCCAGTGTAAGATGCCAAAACAAAAATAAATCGGCAGTTGTCCTGTCACCGCAGTCTCAGATTGCACCAACTGTGCAGAAAATGAAGTGGACTGAAGTTGTAAATCCAAACATACATGACATGAAAACCGGCGGGGCGGTTCTTGGCTTGGCCGCTTGCCATACACAGGGGAAAATGGAGCAGGTACGCAGAGCTGATCAGGCTCTGTATCACATACAATCCGGTAGCTTCGTTGGACGTGGTCCCTGATTGCCTGCCACGTCCCCCTGCTGAAATCAGAAAGCTCAAAAAGAAGCAACAATAGAGGTTTTACTTGTGTTCAGAAGTTCCACACACACATAATATATATATATATACATACATAGACCCACACACAAAAGATGAGAGCGCGAGCTAATCCACACTTTTCAGGGCGAGTTCGCGCCTGGCGAAGCCCATGAGGATCACCAGGTTGGGATGACGGAATCGCGACAGGACCCGCACCTCTGGCATCGCAGCTGACCCAGCTGACCACTACGCTAAGCACGTCAACCGCCGCCAACAGGCACCGGGAGCCTCATCTTCGAAGCCTCCTTCGTTGGGCACCTGCAGAACCTTGGAAACACTCTGTGATAGTATAGCCATGTATAGCTATGCATAGCCATGTATGGCATGTATAGCTACACACCACTGAGTCAGAAAGTAGTAGCATGTTGGGTGCCTTGATAGCCACTTCCGTGCCATCCCTCATGGTTCCTTTGTACCTGGGACACACAAAGATGCTGCGGGTCTTGTGGGAAGCTGTTGCTGTATCTCAAAAAAAGTGCAGCCAAGTCACACTTTGCCAAAGGATCCAGCGCCAAGCAAACATTTCCGGTCAAAGTTCTCAGTTGCCAATTTCAGTTCTTCTTCGCTGTACCTTCCACACGGTGCTGGGACGTAGGTGGACCCAATCATGTATTCATAGGAAACTACAGCATGTTGCGCATTGGACATGTTCTGCCATCATGCTGCCCAGACGCTCGTTGCTGGCATTGTTCAGGTGAGAATCAGTTTTTAACTGAGCTCCCTTAAAAAAAACACCTCATGTCAACAAGAAACGGTACAGCTCGGGCACATGTTTCATCAACAGCTTCATCATGTTTCATCCAAGTCACTCCAGTCAAAGAGATTTTCAACGCCCAGATCCATCCAGACTGAATTGCACACATCCCAGCAGTGTCACATGAATGAGAGCACGCGATGCGGATTTATTTGCTGCAAAAACTAAAGATCTTGGCACGTGGAGCCTGGCGTCAGTCTTGCATTGAAACCATGTTTTGCCTGGTGTAAATGCAATCATGACCAACTCCGGCCAACTTCAGCTGAGAACCAAGCACTTGGATCCCAACGGAACATATATGTAATTATGCACTGTATTTCTATCACATGTCTCTCATTCAGATTAGGCTACAAAGGACATCAAAGACGAGGCCTGACTATGGAACCCTTTCAGTTGGACTCCGGGGACACCAGTCGGGCACCAGGGACTGCGGGCAGGTTTTTCCCTGGAATATTGCAACGACACCGTCGATCTTTGGACGGGGCCGCACCATTTCAGGACGGCAGGCTGCACAATTCTGAAAGAAGCAAACCCTGCATTAATAGAAAGATCGTCACCAAGCCCAAAGCGGTGTTTCTCCACAATGCTGCTGGCATGAGTAAATACAACCTGAAAAAAGGTGCTCACGCCGCTTAGACATCGCGTCGGTAATAGCAAAAGGCAAAAGGTCAAAGTACAAACTGGTGCTACTTGGAAAGCCAAGGTGCAACACGGATGCGGCCATAAGCATGGAAGCACACGTTGAGGCATACAAGAAGAGCCGCAGTTCTGGCAGAAGCCCTGGACATTCTTTAGCTGGCTGAGGCATCTGAGGCCGAGAAAGATGGGTCTTCAAATTGGAGACTTGAGATTCCAACTGCCGAACAGCTTCCAACACATCAGACTTCGAACAGATTGCGGAGGCGTTTTCAGGAACAGGCGCTGGGACCGCAGCTGTCGCAGCTGTGGTAGGCATCGAAGTTTTTCGGAGCGGAGTCACCAAACCAAAGTCCACCACGAGTGGCAGATGATCTGAACCCAAACTTCTCACCAGAGAGGTTCTTTTCACTTGCGCTGGCGGTGACAAAACACCTGAAGCTGTTCAGCAAAAACATCCAAACACCCTACTGGACAGAGAATGCTTAACCATACCTCGGCCAATTGAGGGGGTACGAAGTGGTCAGCGTGAACTCCAGCTCTTTTCGATCAAAAAAAAAACAGATCTTTCAGAAGTCCAACCTAAAACTGCCAAGCGAGCAGGTCGAGAATGATCGGAACGACGTTGCTGTGGCATGAAGAACACAAAGTCTAAAGTGCCTCCCTCATTTGTAATGGGTTCTGTGCCAATGACCTTTGCATAGGCGCTGATAAAGACGTTTGGAGATCGGTCCAAAACCAGCATGTCATAGATAGAGCCTGCACCAAATTGCTAAAACACGGGGAGAACGTACGATCTAATATGAAACACTGGGATGATAGATGTTGATGATATAAAATTTGTAGCATCTTTACAGCGTGTTGCACCGTGTTACCCGTCACTGGATGCCACCACCCCAGCATGTTCGTCAAAGTGATCTGTAAATAAGTGGAAAACGACCGCCAATAAGCTTCGGTGGTATCCCCAACAGCCGCAACGTTTTATTTTTACAAATCTTTCTGAAGCGTGCTGCGAAGCCAAGCGCTGTAAACCTTGTTGAACCTGTTGGAACCTGACCTGGCCCTGCACCAAAGATTCCCCAAGGCTTCCAAAGAGCTTCTCCGGAACCTTCTCCGGAACCCTGTTGAACCTGACCTAGCTCTGCACGCTAAGCCTCCCAGACCTTCTCCGGAACCTTCTCCGGAACCCTGTTGAACCTGACCTGGCTCTGCACCAAAGCCTCCCGGAACCTTCTCTGGAACCTTCTCCAGAACCTTGTTGACCCTAACCTGGCTCTGCACCAAAGTTCTGCGGAACCTTCTCCGGAACCCTGTTGAACCTGACCTGGCTCTGCACGCAAAGCCTCCCAGACCTTCTCCGGAATCTTCTCCGGAACCCTGTTGAACCTGACCTGGCTCTGCACCAAAGACTCTCAGAACCTTCTTCGGAACCCTGTTGAACCTGACCTGGCTTTGCACCAAAGCCTCCCACACCTTCTCGGGAACCTTCTCCGGAACCCTGTTGAACCTGACCTGGCTCTGCACCAAAGCCTCCCAGACCTTCACCGGAACATTCTCCGGAACCCTGTTGAACCTGACCTGTCTCTGCACCAAAGCCTCCCAAACCTTCTCGGGAACCTTCGCAACCTTCTCGGGAACCTCGTTGAACCTGACCCGGTGCCTGCACCGGTGCGCACCGGAGCTATTTTGGGCTGAATACCCCGTTAGCTTACGCTCTTGGGGAATGAGTCCATTCCCTGGCAGAAAAAATAAGCACCAACCAACCTCTATGCTGAACAAAACTGCCGGGACAACCAATCCGCAGCAAGCCGCAACAAGCCACCTTGTAGCAAGATCGATGGGTGGAAACCAGAGGCCTTTATAGCAGTCATCAAAAAACCAATGGATTCAGCGGTCAAATTTCCTCTGGTCAGCAGTTCGTACACGGGACTTGGCAACGATTCTTCATCCGATGATGGCTCTTCCCAGGAACCAGCTGGATTTTCAATATGTCGCGTCATGCTTTTGAACACGCTCTCAGGAAAGAAATGCGGTACATTAAAATCACCTGCCAAAATGCAGTTCAAACTTGAATATTTCAGCCGTTCTTGTTTGATGATCTCTTGCATCCCATCCAACAAGACATTTGTCTCGAACAACTGCACGTCCATCAGGAGAGGTTTGTGGTGAGCTGGATTCGCGGTTAGATGGACTGCGCCTATCATGATAGCGTGAGGTCGTACTTCTTCCTGCCCTACACATGTCAGGATGACAAATAGAACCATGTTGCTCTTTGTTGCGTATCTTTCTCGCTGCTGCTTATTGAAACTTCCGTCCAAAAGGGATCGCCATGGCGTCAATTTGGTGGTGCTCAGTTCGAAATCCGTCGCACTTTTGAGTTCAAATTTTGAACTTCTCCAAAACACAGCAACGCCAACCCCAGAATCAACCCCGGTGTACACACTGAGGTATCCTCGAGCTTTGAAGAAGGGTTGGATTTGGTCGTCATATATCAGCACTTCAACTTCCTGCAGCACCATTACATCTGGTTTTCGAACCCGCACTTCTTGCAAAATGCGTGCCCATCTGGAATGCCAGTTGGATTGTTTGGTACCCAGGTTGTCCCATGACGGCGCAAGCACGTTCCAACTGAGCAGCCGAAACTTGGTTTGAATTTCTTCCTGCAACCCAAATTCTGTTGAGGATGCCGGAACGAAATGCCGAGCAGGCCCAAATCCCTTGGCCGAAGTGTTCATGGCAATTGCCGCAAACATGTTCCAAGCAAGAACGATCCATACCAAAGTTGGCGACAGGCAGTCAAATCTGGACCGCATCTTGCAACTACGGCCAGGCAACATGCACCAACAAACGCGGCATTGCTCGCTGCTGTCCTAAACAATGTTGTTGCTACGTGTTTCCAATTTCCTGAAAATGTCCCGCCGGGAGATGGGAAAACAAAAAAATACTATCTGTAGGCATTAGCAACCACAAATGTGAGGAACTGTACATGTGCAAATCATCATGCTCACGTTTGGTCCTTTAAAGTACTGGCGTCGGGTTTCGTAGTTTTGCCATCACAACTCTGCACAAACCAAACGCGCAGAAACTATCAAAAATTTAAATTGCGTGATGCGTCTCTGAAAGTAAAATGGAACGCATATCATCCCCACATTGGGCTCTGGATCTTTCGATCTACGACATGAAGGGGAGTGGAAGATAACACATTCGATGGGTCAGTTCATTTGTGATATGTACATGCCGCTGGCATATTCACACTTGACAGCAACCGGAAGGAACGAAAGGTATGTTTTGTGAGAGCGACTTAATAGGTCGCCAAAAAAATGGTGCAAACAAAACATGTTTTTGGGTTTGCGTCTTGCAAGAATCGGCCCATGACAATTTTAAAAGAACGAAAATAACAACAATATTAAAACAATTATGATATATAAAATATATGTATATAACAACAATAATTACGATGAAATTAATATTCATTATTACTAAATATGAAAAATGATCATAAAAATAGTTATAATAATAATAACAAAAACAACAACAATAACAATGACAAAAAGAAATCACAATAACAAAAACAATAACAATGACAATAACAAAAACAATAACAATAGCAATTGCAATAGCAATGGTAATAATGAATGGAATAATGCTGAATAATAAATAATGAAAAAAAACTGATGAGAACAAAATAATGATAACAATACATCGAAATAAATGAAAATATACCGAACGATATCCAAAACAAGTACGACAACAAGAACAACAGTGATTAAAAACAACAACAATAGTAATAACAATAATAAGAATAGGAATAGAAATAAGAAGAAGAAGGAGAAGAAGAACAATACTAATAATAATAAGTCTAGTAGTAATAAGTAAAATAGTAAAATGAATGCTAAAGAAACAACGATCATGCTATTAATAATTTAGCATTACGTTCAACCACGTTTTTTTAAAGAAAGGCACGCGGTCCGGTCCCCATTTTTCCACGCTTTTAGGAATGCAGTGTTTCTGCTACATCATGTTTGGTCATTTATGTTAATATACCTTTCATTCGGTAATGTTCCTTTATGTCATGGAAGGATCGACATGAAGCACCTTGAACACATTGGAAACCACTTTAAAGGTTTTGCTAAAGATCCCCAAATATGGTTAGATTTCCTCAGGCCGCCAAGGATGTGCAGAGAGCCATAAAGATCCCCAGGGAAAAGGAAAAGGAAAGAGGAGAAAAAATATATAGTGTGTATATGTAAATGTATGCCTCCCTCAAACTAGAGGGGTCCAAAAAAAAATATATATTTTTTTTAGACCCCCCCCTCTCCTAGCCCTCCTATATATAGCCCCTCCCTAACGGCCGGCTACGGAAAGCTAACGTTATGTCAGCCAGACCATAGTTTATTCTAATATTTCTAAAAACTTGAAAAATCAAAACGCGAAAAAAAAAAAAAAAAAAAAAAAAAAAAAAAAAAAAAGAAAAAAAAAAAAAAAAAAAAAAAAAAAAAAAAAAAGAAAGAAAAAAAAGGGAAAAAAATTTTTTAAAAATTGTTTTTTTTTTTTT
>Ga0126342_10021094_pt1 | contig 10888 bp, 9 predicted proteins | sample Cyp1metagenome_FD_92528 | JGI IMG/M metagenome (GOLD analysis project Ga0126342, IMG submission 92528) | Coral microbial communities from Lord Howe Island, Old Settlement Bay, Australia - Cyphastrea 1 metagenome | ecosystem: Host-associated > Invertebrates > Cnidaria > Coral ... | reverse complement strand
TTGATACTCCTCTTCTCGACTGCCTATAACACATCTTTCATACATCGTTTCTAAAATTGCGTCTCCATACTAACAAGAGAAGACCCTGCTCCTCTACGCTCTCGGGCCATCCGTCGTCTAGTGGAAGTGCATTTTGTAGTTTAGGAGTTTATATAGGTGGTGAAGAGGGAATGTTTGTGCAGCTAGAAGCGGGTGATAAATAGGATAGAATGGGATATACAGTAGGGAGTGCAAAGGGAATCTATAGGTGTATAGCAAGCTTTTTGTATAATTAGTATACAGGTACTCACAGGTGCGCTCTGAGCAATGGATAGGTGGCCAGTATGTAGCAGGTATGCAACGGGTCGTGATAAATCATGCGTAAGATACGCTATAGGCAGTATATGGGTACCCATAGATATCCAATATATATTCTAATAGTAATAGTACCCATAAACTATGCTATCTAACAGTCCAAAGATAAGCAGTTTATAGGTACTATGTGCTCGGAAGGTTAGACTAAGTGCAAAGATAAGATCCAGTGAGGAGGTTGCAGCTCCCAAATCCATGGTTTTGTAATTTAAAAACTTTATCAAAACCATAATTCGAACGTTTCAATCCACCATTTCCTGCAAGAATTGCAGAAAAGACATCAGAACTTAAGTGATATTGATTAAGTCCCAAGCTAATCACATCTTTTCCGATACTTTAATTTCTATTGTGACTTGGTTAAATCCATAGTTTTTCACTGGTGAAATCTGAGTTTTCCGCTATAAATCCATATAAATCCACACAAACCCATCATTTCCCATGCAAATCCATCCCTCTCCCATTCCAAAGCCCAGGGTTTGGCTGGGCTGCACTTTGCCGCGTCAGAGGACGTGGCGCCAGCGCGGCCAGTGAGGCTGGTTTTGTTTTTTTTTCATGGACAAATGTGGGAAAAGATAGGACAGTCCACGAAGAAAAAAATGGAGGTTTTTCTGGCGTTTCCATCTTTTTCCAGCTATTTTTTCTGGAAGTTTTCCATATATTTCCATATGTTTCCAGAATATTGTCCTAATATTTTCCAGCTACTGGGAAAATCAACTGTCTTGAATTTAATGGAAGTTTGTAGCTGGGAAGAATCCACCAAATTTTGTGGTGATGGATGATGATAGGAACGGTGATTTTAATATTTGGAGGTTAAATCAACCAGCTTGAAAACGGGATATAGAGGAAGAGGATTACCCTCTGGTAAACGTTTACATAGCTATTGAAAATTCCCATTTATAGTTGATTTACCCATAATAGCATGGTGATTTTCGTGATTTACCCATTAAACATGGTGATTTACCTATTAAAAATTGGTGATTTACCCATTCAAGATGGTGATGTTTCCATAGTTATGTTAGTTTACTCTAGAGGGTATTTTGATCGGCCACACACTTGGATCCGTAGATCTTAGCAGTCACCGTTCATTTTTTTCTTCCAGTTTAGCAAGAAGTTGTTGCTACAACAAAGATCCATGCCTTATGGTGGCTGTTTGGCAGGGCGATAATGGAATTGTCAGACCTCTTTGCAAGGATGGAAGGTCTATCTCAATCTCACAAGTGCCACATTTGCTGCCTTCCTCTTCTCCAAAACAAGGGTTCTTGATCGATATCCATGTCGAAGCGGCTGCCCTACGCAAATCCACATCAAGTTCATCATCCACAACGACTATGCAGAAGGCTACGTCAGAATGGCCAATGGAACAAGACCTTCTAGGTCGAGTCATATCAACAACCTGTGTGCTTTGTTTTGCCAGAATTTTGTGTGACTCAACAGCTATGTTTGTCGAGCAATGGCGTTGTGCTTATGCTGATGCCCCGCCAGACACACCGACACATCGGGGGCAACCTATCAGTTTTTTTCAAGTCTTCACTGAGCGGGGCGTTTCTTGGGGCGCTGTGGTTGGTGTGACGTTTTTTTCCGCTGAACGATCGTTTTTTGTAACGCCATAATACCATGAATCAAGTGATTGATGCTACAATTACATTGCATTATATGTGTAAATCGCTATATTGCATTGTATTTTTCGGTGCATGCACGTATGTATGCAACATCCACTAACGATACGTTGTAGACATGGTGTACACAGCGTTGGATTGCGGACGTAGCGTGAAGAGTGCACACAGCAAGAACAACAAAGTTCAGGGCGCTTTGTGGGTGGGCAGCGGGTGGCACTCACAGAGGCAGAGTGAAGAATTCACAATTTGAATTGTTAAGGCGGCACAGCCAGCGTACCCTTTTCCTTAACGTCAACTTCGACCGATGATTTGTAGACTTTTTTATGGGATAATCAATGGAAATCAATGGAAATCAATATTAAATATTACGGGATATTACGGGATGAATTTGCATATTGATATTTAATGGGATTGCTTTCTAACGGAACTTAGTGATGATTTAATGTACATGTGTTTTCTCAGGTGTCCCAGACAGATGATTAGAATCATCCCCGGCCATGGCCTCAGAACAGCTATTTTCAGGTGAGTCCCTTATGATGGATTATATACCCTCTGGTAATTTAACGTAGCTATTGAAAATGGTCATAGAAATAGTTGATTTTCCCACTAAAAATGGTGATTTTCCAGTTCGCTACGTTAGTCATTACCAGAGGGTAATCAAACTGGGCTGGGAAAATCCCCGAACGAAATGGAGGTCTTTTTCAGGGAAAATCATCTAGAAATGGGTGGGATTTTCCAATTGCCACATTTCATGAAGGTAACCATGAAAAAATCGCTAGGTGCATGCCATGACCATAGATTATCTATTGATCAACCATTACCTGTCAATAGTTAACGATCGATTGTAAATGGAATATTCAGCATACATTGTTTACTAACTAGTAGTTAGCCATTAATTATGAGTTAACCATTTACTAACTATTGGTCAACCACTAATTGACCATATTCAATAGTTTAGCAAACCATTAGTTAACCATTTGTTAATTTTAACCATTAATTAACCACTAACTAATCATTAATTAACCACTAATGAATCACTAATTAACCATTACTTAAAAAATAAGCAACAATTAATTGACCACTAATTACCCATTAATAAAGCATGCATTTTACAGACTATTGATTCACACCATTGGTCAAGCCCTGGTTCCAAGTCACCGTCAGCTCCGCGGTAGGCCGTTGCTCTGGGGCGGCGGCCTACCCTACGACGCCGGCGCGGCGGAGTTTGAGCCTTCAGCGGCGGTTCTGCGCAACGAGCTCTTCGACCAGATCTCCTCACAGGAGGGGAGCGCTGGGATGGGGATGGTGGAGATTTGGATAATGATAGTGGTTATCATCATTGTTATTATCATATCCACTATTTGGGGATAATAAATGGATAATTTTGCTGGATTATTTGGAGATAATTTCCCATTATTAATGGATTATTATTATAGTAATGATAACCACTATCATTAATTATCCATTAATCAACCATTGTTGATAGTTATTATCATTATTATCGCTATTATAGTGGTTGTTGCTGATAGCTGGCTGTTATCATTTAGTATCTAACCAGCTATCACTAACGACCACTATGAATGGATATTTCGCGAACTGGCCAACCTCTATAGTTAATATCCATTAGTGGTTGATAGTGGTTGATAATGGTGATGAATTCTGAATATCCATTTATGAATGGAGTAAGCCACGAGCATGGACTGGGTGAGATTTTGAGGGCTGCTAGGGTAAACACAGAAAAAGACTTCTGGCTGACCCTTGGATGGCCCATAAGATAAAATGATGATTTACCTAGTCAAAACGGTGATTCTATAGGGGATTATATATATATACACGTTCTTGGTGAAACCTAATATTTTGAGAATTAAATCCCAATTCAAAACTCCCCAACCCCTTTTTAAGGGTAGAACTTCCTAGCCCCTTTAAGAGTAGTAGATATAATTTGCATCGTTCATTGGGTTCAATCTCTATTTTTCATGGTTAAAAAGTCACCATATGTTCCCTATTTTGGATTGTTAAATCCCAAGTGTTCACCGTATTTTTTTAATGGTTGCAGTAAATAGAGTTTATTGATGTTTAATAACTATTAATGGTTATTGTAACTATTATTGTTTTATTAATAACTATTGATAGTCACAATGAGTTTTTAATGGATACTTTAGAGTTTAATAACTATGCATCCCTGTTGATGTTTCTTGTTCAAGAGGTTTTTCATATGCAAATTGCTCTCCAGAGGAGAAATCTCAAGGAGTTCTGTGCGTCTTCGGGATGCCTCAAGAGGAGGCCAGGCCAGTGGCCGATTTCATCGGATTTAGCCTCTGGTAAACAGCCACATAACTATGGAAAATCACCATTCTTAATGGGTAAATGCATTATTTCTATAGCCATGTTCAATAGCTATGTTAAATTACCAGAGAGTAACATGATTTTACCAAATATGGAGATACATTGGAAGTAATATATTGGAAGTATAGGCTAAAGGTATATTTTTGTTGAATCGGTCTTGAAAAGATAAGTTTATCGTTGAACTAAATGGGCCATGTTCTATAGCTGAGTAACCAATTACCGCCCCCCCCAAAAAAAAATGTGTGTCTACCTGTATCAGATTTCATTGGGACCAACTCTTGGATTTTTTTGTGTTTGGCCAGAAATTGGGGATATCGCAATATGGCATTGTTTTGAAGAAACCCATATAGGTCGAAGTGTTGAAGGGGATCCCGCAAGTTTTGGCGGAGCTGCATATGTTAAATTGAAGCACCCAAGCTGGGGACGTTGAAGCAAAGTGAGTTCCAGCCAGCAAAGTGTGACTCTTGCAGAAGCTAGGGATACAGTCAACAACTCATAAGTGCTTTAGTAGAGTTATACTGCCAATGGCGGGATTTATCACTCCAATCTGTGTTGAAAATTGAGACCCAAGAACCTGCAAGTTTGTGTTTTTCAAGTTTGGTATCGCATGGGTGTGTTTGAAAACTGTCCCAATTTTGTAGCGATGACCAGGTAGATTGACCAGTGACCTGTGGATTTCCGGGCACCCGATGTTTTCAGACAAACCCATTTTTGGAAGGTTCAATTTCGAATTTGAATGTTTCCCAAAAATTTTGGGGCACCCCTTTTTCACCCTCGAATTCCATGCAAAGATACCAAGAGTTAAGTTGGATGATGACTGGGTGTCCCTGATGAGAGACACCCTTTGTCTGAAGGTCTGTCTGAAGATGGGGCACCCCCAAACTTGATGGTTTATCACCATTGGTCCCAGTTTCAGACAAACCCATAGGGTAAGTTCCATTTATGAATAAGTTCAACCAGTATCTATGTTTTGCATTGTTTTGCTCGTTAAACCAGTGATTTCTTTCCATCATGTCATAAACTTCCCGTTCAACGGGCAAAAAAATCCGCATCCCACATGGGTCCCTTTCTTGGTCATATCATATCCCATGTCCAAATACCAGTTTTGATTGGCCAATTGATGCTCAAAAAAGTGCTTATATCCCCATATTAAATACAATATATTCAATGGATCATGCCATAAAAATCATAAAATCCCCATATTTGCCAATAATAAAAATGGGCACTCATGAGCAGAATGTAATTTAACCGGCCAACCATTGGTTGCCATGATTTATAAACATCTTCCAAGCATTCAACGGTTGGAGGCGCCCTCAGAGACCACAGATAGTCGCGTCGTCGTCTTGGACGGAGCCACTGGGCGGGTGATGAACCAGTGGATTTTTCTTGATGAAATGGGCTGAAAAGAAATAATTCGGCATTTCAATCGGTAATCCCCAATTGACTTTCAGATTCTTCATATATCTTCATTGGGCTATTTAGGAATATATATATATACTGTGATGGACTAGCACTTAGAATATGAATTTTAAAAATTTTACGTTTTAAGATATTCTTACTGGAATTGTTAAAATAGACATAGAATACCCTCATATTCTAAGTGTGATGAAGTAAGCCTCACACTTAGAATACAATCGCCTGCACTTAGAATATAAATCAATGCACTTAGAATATAAGTTGATATTTTTGATATGTTAAGATGTTTTTAAGTCTTTAGCTGCAAATAACAGTTAAAACCTGTTAAAACCTTGCACTTGGAATATGAAAAAAAACATTAAATTTAGTATTGTGTTTCTTTGGTTGTTTTTCTTTGGTTTTCAGTGTTTGTGGTTAGGTTTAACTAGTTTTTCAAGGTTTTTGCATTTATACAGTTGAACGATTCTGCCGACAAAGTGCTGCTTTCGCGTCCTGGAAGCCTTTGCAGAGCTTTCCAGTGTGCTTGCTCCCGCGGCGCTGGGAGCCCTACAGCGGCGTGTTGGAGAGGTTCCTCTTCCAGGCGCAGACAATTTTTTCTGCAGGTGAACGTTTTTTGAGCCTTGGGCGAGTTTCCAGGCTCGCAGGAAAGCCTGGAAAAAATGGGAGCGCCACCTCCACAAACAAGCGAGGGCATGGCCCTCAGATCGCACAAACTAGTTCAAACAAATGACGTTGTGCTTTCTGTCGGTTTTATTTTCAAGCAGAACAACAGGATGCGTTCCTTGCTTTCTTTTTCCCGAACAGCAGCTCCCGAAAGATTCCCAGGTTTCCACGGTTCCCAGCTTGCAGGTTCCCAGGCAAGCGCTTCAAAGGTTCCCAAGAGCAAGGGTTGAAAAGTTGCCAACGCTAATTGATGCAAAACGCCCAAGCCATCCAAAGGTTCCCAACAGCGCAGTTTCAAAGGTTCCGAATAGCTATAGGTTCCAGGTTTCCAATGGAAAAGTTGCGAAAGCTGCCAGTGCCGAAGTTGCAACAGTCCCTATTGGCATGGTGCCAACCTTGCCGCTGCAAGGTTCCAAAGGTTCCGCACGCCACATGCCCCCAAAGTTTTTCATCAACAAGGTTCCAAAAGGTTTTGAAGGTTCCCAATAGCAAACTCCAACGGTTCTCATCAAACGACCTCTGACCCAACGCCGAATAGTTGCAAGGGCTCCCACTAAAAATCACCCAAACGGCCGCAAATGCTCTCAGTAGGAAAGTTGTGAAGGTTCCCAGCGGTGAGGTTCCAGCAGCAAAGCGCAGGTCCCGATTATCCAAGTTGCAACGGTTCCCACTAGCCAGGCTCCAAGAGTTTCCAGTGCCAAGGTTTGAGAAGTTCCCAACGCCGCAATCGCTCCAAACGTTCCCGCTGACAAGGCTCCAAAGGGGGTTGGGTGTATCCAGTTCCCGGAATGGTGTTTCCGGTTCCCGTGGTGTTTTTTTCCCCTGGAATGGTGTTTTCAGTTCCCGGGAGGGTGTTTGTGGTGCCCACAAAGGTGCGTCTGGTTCCCACGGTGTTTTGGGTTCCCGCTTAGGTGTTTTGGGTTCCCAGCCATCTACGATCGCGAGCTTGCAGTTGAGGTCCGGCAGGGTCCATTGCGATCGCGTCGTGCTAGGCATCTTGGTGCTTCACTCGGCAGCAGTATCGGGCACGGTATTGTTCTTTGACTGTTGGCACGCCGGTCGGGGGCCCCAGTTGATTCAAGGGCCTATGATGCCCACCTGCGGTTGCCTTTTGCGGCTCAGCTTTTTTGGTCTCAGGCTGGGTGGATACGCTTTGCTGATGTCAAAGCCTCATGCTTCTTCAATAAAGTGGTCGACCTAATCTCTCGGCGCCCATGTCCTAGGACGAGCCGGTGCGGAATGAGGACCCTGCCGCAATAACAGTCTTTGTTTTTTCATTCTTTCGAGGGTTTGCATGCAGGATCTCAAGCTATCCTTCACAGCAGGCGCTGTGAAGGTGCTGTATCGTAATTTGTTGTTTTCACGCCCGGCGACCAAAGCGCAGGCATGCCTTAGACAATGTGAAGCCCGCACAGTGTGCTAGTTTCTGGCGATAGGCCGGCCTATTGCAGTTGATACCATGACCAATGAGGCGAGGCTCCGTTGGGACGTGCCGCTTTTATTTTCTTCCTGAATTCCTTGCCGTCCAGGCCTTCGATATTCTTCTAACTGCCGAACCTGGCGGTGACACTCAGAGGTGCCGCAGGCTCCGTACATCCAGTTTGCCCTGAAACTCTAACTAGCTTCCTCAATTTGACAGGCCTTGACTGGGCTCTACTGCGAAGACGAGTGGTGCCCAGCGCTTGGTTCTAGTGCTTAGGTAACTGGGTCCTGGCCTTGCAATTCAACACATCCATGCCTTCATCTCATTTTCACCGGTTCTGTGACATTTCTTGCAAAAAAAGCCGCGCTCTGGCCATGAGCTTGGGGAAACGTGCGCGACGTGCGTTCAAGCAGGCGCAGCAACATTGTTTCCACGAAACTTCCCGCATAGATGTGTACTTGGAGGCTCTTGCTGCGTTGCTGGAGAAGGTGGCTGAGGTCTGCAAGATTCAGTGCCCGTGCGTGCTTGCAACTTGCCCACATTCGCACAGGCACGATGCCAACACCCGGCTGCACACTCAGCGCGGCACGCTGAGGCTTCAGAACTCATGTGCCTTAGGTTGTGGACGTGGAGCTGCTGACCTGGGCAGAGGTGCTCGCCAGATGTCAACATGTGATCGCTTTCTTCTTTCCGCTGCTACGCAGGCAGCTGCGTTTATTTCAACAAGCCGTCTCCCCTGCTTCGAACTTAGTTGAGTTTGCAGACACTGACATTGGCATGCTTCGCCTGACACAGCCCAAGCTTTGCTGAGGCTCCTCTGTCCTTGCCGTTTGGTTCACCAAACTGAAGGCATTGGCTGCTTGGTTGTGGTTGCCTTTGCCGTGTTGGGTCCACCTTGTCTGTCAGGATCGTAACCGCAGAGTCCACGCTTTGATGGGGAACACAGCGCCGTCGTGTAGCGTTCTCAGCGTCATTCCTGCGTACGGGTCTTGTGCCCTAGCTACGACTGAGGCCCCTCACCCCTGGATCTCTATGCGCGGCGTGCTGAAGCTCTTCTTGCTGATGTCATGAAGCGGAGCAGCGCGTTCTCCTGCCAAGGACGGTTCTTGAACAAAGGCTCTTCTTGTTGGCTGGGCTGTCTTTTGCAAGGTTTTTTTCGAGCACTGTGCTGCATGGCTTTTTGGCCTGCCACAAAGCCTCTTGTCCGAACAGAAGAGCTGAATGTCCCCTTTGCGCTTTGGCAACGACAGAGGAGCAAAGCAGAAACATGGATCAAATTTTGGCGTTAGAGCCCTTGTGGCCAAGCATTGAGGAAGGAAGGGGGCTTTCCTGGGCACAGCAGCAAGATCCTTTGGAGTTTTGCTTGCAGCTGTGCTCGATGGCGCACCGCTTCTTTGCAGTTGTGCTTGGAGCGAGGCTGACTACGACAGTGGTGCAAGATTTGCCTTGTCAATGTGGCGTGGAGATGCCGCCGGCGCACACCTTTCCTAGCACGCAGGAATACATTGTTCCGATCAACGTCCCCGAGCCTGACATCGCAGTCCCATTGGTGGCGCTGGCAGATTTGATTGTCATGATGACCACAGATACACCGGAGAACTTGACGCAATGTCCCCTTTGTGTGGTACAAGCTGGCTTTCACGCTTCGCATTGCTGGGCATATGGCCCCGTCGTTGTTTTCCACCTTGTTCGCAAGCACGCCCGTTCTGCGCGTGTGGCGTTGGACCGAAGTCTGTCTTTGGATGGTCGTTCCTACAAGCTCCGAGCATGTGTGTGCCACAGAGGCGAAACCAATTCTGGTCACTATGTTGCCTTTGTTCAGCAAGCTGCGACGCATCAATGGGTGCAGTACAATGATGCCGACGTCCCGCTCCGATTGCACAAGCCGCCTGACTGCTTGGAAACGCATAGTGCGTACGCCATATATGAAGTCGAGCTGCCTGACGTTGACTTGGCAAAGTTGTCCACTGCTTTCTGTCAACCTTTTGCTGGAGCTGATGAGGCGCCTTTAATTCTGTTTGTGTTGTCTCCTTCCTGTTTTGTTTTCCGGTTCCCACTGTTGCTGCCAGGTCCCAGCTGATGAAGTTGAAATGCGAGCAGAAGCAGACATTGCTGCCGAATGGGAGGACCGCTTAGTGTGCCTGACTGTTTGTTTGACTACCATGTCTTCCGCCCTGCAGGACCTTCGCGGCAAGCTGGGTACCACTTCCTCTCCGACGTCTGGGACTGCTTCTGCTGCTCCATGTCCACTTGGTCAAAGCTTTTAGCATTGAGCAGAAGCTTCGAAACCATGCTGCCAGCCTGCTGCAAGCATACCTTCGTGGTGACTGCATCAAAGCCTTTCTCCGGGACTTGCCTTTATATCAACGATATCAACCCGGGGTGGCCCTGAACGATTGCATCGCCAAGTTCCGCTGCGCTGTCCAGACGCTGCTGCCGCTGCTGCTGCTGCTGCTGCTGCTGCCGCCGCCGCCGCCGCTGCTGCTGCTGGTGCTGCTGGTGCTGGTGCTGGTGCTGGTGCTGCTGGTGGTGGTGGTAGTATAGGGAAGGGAGGGACGGGAAGGGAACGGAAGGGAAAGGAGGGAAGCGAAGCGAGGGGAAGGGAAGGGAAGGGAAGGGAAGGGAAGGGAACGGAAGAGATGGGAATTAGGGAAGGGAAGGGAAGGGACGGGGAAAGGCATTAGAGAAAGGAAGGCTAGGTACGGGAAGGGAATTCTGGAAGGAGACGAAACGGAAAGGAAAGGGATGGGAAGGAAGCAAGGGCAGGAAGCAAGAAAGGGAAGGACCGAAGGAAGATTCCAGGAAGCAGGAGGAGAAAGGGAAGGGGGAAGGCAGGAACGGAGGAAAGGAAACAAAAATAACAGGAAGCGAGGCAGAAGCGGAAGAAATGAGAAAAGGAAAAAAAAGGAAGGAAGCAACGAACAAAGAAAAGCAGAGAAGCAAGAAGAAGCAAGAAGAAACACCGTACGGGAACCACAAACACCGCCATGCCGTCCCCTCTGGCCGGGAACCGGAAACACCATTCCGGGAACAGAAAACACCCACGGGCGCCCAACACACCATTCCGGGAACA
>Ga0126342_10021093_pt1 | contig 10888 bp, 10 predicted proteins | sample Cyp1metagenome_FD_92528 | JGI IMG/M metagenome (GOLD analysis project Ga0126342, IMG submission 92528) | Coral microbial communities from Lord Howe Island, Old Settlement Bay, Australia - Cyphastrea 1 metagenome | ecosystem: Host-associated > Invertebrates > Cnidaria > Coral ... | reverse complement strand
TATAGTATTATATAGTATTATATAGTATTATATAGTATTATATAGTATTATATAGTATTATATAGTATTATATAGTATTATATAGTATTATATAGTATTATATAGTATTATATAGTATTACATAGTATTATATAGTATTACATAGTATTATATAGTATTATATAGTATTATATAGTATTATGTAGTATTATGTAGTATTATACAGTATTATATAGTATTATGTAGTATTATGTAGTATTATATAGTATTATATAGTATTATATAGTATTATATAGTATTATGTAGTATTATGTAGTATTATATAGTATTATATACTATTATATACTATTATATAGTATTATATAGTATGATATACTATTATATAGTATTATATAGTATTATATAGTATTATATAGTATTATGTAGTGACCACTGATATGTACCGGCTTGTCCAAATGAAGGACTTGGCCGCTCCTGGTAGGCAAGTGCCACTCCCGCCAGGGGATCTCCCGCTTCATTGGAGCGTACCAGATCCATATACCTCAGTTTCACCAGGGAATGTATCAGGAGTTGGATCACAAAAATCTGAGATGAAAGCTAAGGATCTCCAATGATAGTCCTTTGGGTCAATAAAATCCAATAAATGATAGTCTATCATGATCTATTCTGGGTATTATTTATGCCCAATAAGGTCAACAAAAAGCCCCCTGTATTCACCCAGAGGTATTTTGAATAGCTCACATATCGCCCCAGTTGGTCCTGAGCCTAGCCATTTCGAGGTCAAGGTGCAGCTCTTGCAAATGGCACAATTTGGCATCTTTCAGGGCTGATGGCAGCACCTCAAAACATGTCTCCGACATGGCGACATGGACCTTTGTCCACAGAACGCCAGGCTTGCTCCGCACCAGTGGAAATGGACAGGTCTTGATATAGGACTATAGGAATACAACATGCGGGTCACTTGCCACAAGTTACAGTATCCAAACCAGTGCAGCGTCAAACCAGTCAAGGCATTGCCACTGAACAAGACAGTTGCAGAACTAATGCACGGCTAGGAAACCGTTTTTCCAGTCAGTCAAAGACATCTTGAGAGTCAACAACAATCAATGGATTGGATTGCTTTAACACAAAAAAAAGCCAAGAAACCCTGATGCGTCCTATAAATTCTTGGGCTTTTCCTCTAGATGTTTCGTTCGCAAAGCAGGTCCCAACATGTTCTCCCAAGGCCTTGGTCTCACTTTCTCCCGAAGTGCTCAGCAACTCTGCCAACGATCTCTGGGCCTCGCGCCGGGCGGATAGGATCGGATAGGACGGATAGGACGGATGTGGATACAGCGATCACCCTCCCGTGGACATCAGAAATTTGTGCTCCTCCATTGTTTTCAATGGAATTTTCAATGGAAACCTGTGACCAAATCCGTCAAAAACTGACCTCACCCCTGGTCACATCTGGTCACTGATCAACCATCAACCGGCTGAAAAACAAAGCGAGATACCGCTGCACTGTCCCCAAAGGGCAGAGATAAACCTGAGCCACAGCAAGTGTCCCAAGTTGACTAGGGAAACAAACTATAAGTCCGGTGATGTTGATACTTTACACGTAGGATGATTACACAATTCATCTTAACATAAATGACCAGACCCGGTAGTTCTATGTGGTTCTAGGGTCTTCAAGAATAGAGATATGTTTTCTTTTGGCTCTCCGTTTGAAGCCTTCGGGAATGCTCGGTTGGGGGAATGCAGTGCTCATTCTCGATCACTCACAGAGCTAAAAGTCACGTGAATTAAATATAAATCTACCACGTCATGCATCAAGAATCTTCAATATCACCTTCATCCAGCAATACCCAGTTGCACGGTTCCGCCCAAGTGTTTCCAACTTCCATCCCAACTTGTTCATAGTCGAATCCCCATTTTCTTTTGAAGGAGTTATGAAATTTTGGATAAGTAAAAATCACAAAAAAAAACATGGTGGGAAAATCTAGATTGTTGAGACAATTGTTGACAGTTCAACCACTCCACATTTTCTGCCCCCAACCCCTGATACTTGTTGATACTTAAAAGTCATGTCTTCTTCATAAACCTCCATTTATAGATGATTTTCCCAGCGAAAAAACCTCCATTTCTGGGGGGATTTTCCCAGCTCTATCGAGGCGCAGAGGTGGATACTGTCCTCCAACAGCGCGCGCAATGCGCGGGTGGCTTCCACCTCTTCGTGCCGGGAAAGCTCGCGACGCAGCTCCTGGTGGGTCCACCATGTTTTCTGGAGGATGACTGCCGAAATTCTTCGGGGAAATATGATGAAATATGGTGAAGTTACGATAAGTTAGGTATCTTTGAAAAACCCTTGGCTTTTTATGGTTATGAAATGAGTGTTTTGCAGGTGGCCTGATGGAGGAAATTGCCAGTGATGAAAGGAGGGGTAACTCTCAATGGCTTTGGCATAGATGGACACACCGGAAGGCCGGATTGGAAAAACCCATGGATCTTCTGAAATCAACCCTAGAGATAGACTTGGGTTAATGGATGTTCCCTACTTTTTAATGGAAAATGATGGACATGGGTTTTCCATTAAAAAGTAGGGAACATCCATTAACAACATGGGTTTTCCCTACTTTTTCATGCCAACTCTTCCAAACTGGAATTCCTTGTCACTCTGATCGAGGATCGTTCCAAGCATTGTTCAAAAGGCTCCCGGGCATGGCTCCAACATGGCCTTTTAATGGACCCACAAGTCTTGAACGTCCTTTTATTTTAAACAATTCTGTAGTCACCTAATGTAACCTATACTATCTAATTAATTTGGAGGTCATTCAGTCGTTCAATGATTTCGGTCTCTCATGTTGGTCAAAATCCCGCACTGTTGTTAGATACGATGGGTAAATCATCTGGAAAACCCACTAATGAATCATCCCTCACTTTCAGAAAAAACCGGGTATGATATGTATTATGACCATCCCTACGGGATCCAATTTACCCATATAATCCAACCATCATCCCCAAGTGGATCCAAGATGGTCCAAGTCTCTTCCACCATTCCAAAAGGCAAGGCTTCTTGTGGCAACTTCTGCCGTAGCACCGCGAGGCGTCCCGAGTCCTGGAGGGGTGAGGGGATTAGATCTGAGATTCGGAGCCGAATGTGGAGTGGTCTTGATACATCCCGATACCAAGTTAGAACATTTAGAACAGTTAGAGAATGTTGGAAAAAAAAACTGTAAGTAAAAATCAGAACACTGAAACCGACCCGTTCACGACCCTTAGGAGAAAAACATCGGAAAACATCGCCCCTCCCTCACCTTGTGGCTACTAATATATTGTACGACCAGCACCCGTTTCAACGATATGGCGTTTATCTGAAATTTGGGGCCGAAAAACATATCATGACATTGAATCCGAATTGAATCCACTCGTCAGATCGAACCAAGCGAGTCTGAAGCAAACTTTGTCCCAGCGAACACAGTTTCCCAGGAAATCCTCATTTGTCCACTGAACACTGCCATTCTCTTCGGCGCATCCCCCATTGGTCCCACAGTCACGTAAGAACCAGTCCTGGCAAACCTATACATTCCATACTGCTTATATGAGACGTTACATCCATTAAAACATCCTTACATATCCTTACATCCTCATGGCCCATATCCCCATAAAAAAAAATGGATCTTGATGTCCAACCATCCCAAACCACACCTTCAGCTCGCCGCCGAAGCGCACGTGACGCAATTGCACCTGAACATAACCAGCCATGAAAATATTGCTATACAAACATTTCCAAAGTCATGCAGGTACCCCAAGTCACCATGGTTGTTTCAATACTAAATGGTCATCCATGACTTGGATGATGGATATCCTCATGACTTAGGAAACCTCCCTACTTGCCTAGGTAAATTCGGGTGTATTTTGCAAAGTGTTGGTAAATATGCCATGCATGCGTGAAAGGCATATGGGTTTCGAACACAACCAGTGGGAATGGCAACAAAGAAAGGACCAAAACCTGGTGGTTCGGTAAGAGTTGCTATATCTGATTATAATGTATATATATATATAAATATAATTATGTATATATATATGTATATATATATATATGTATATATATATATTATAATTATATATATATATATGTTTTTAATATATATATATATATTAATATATTTCTCTCTCGCAATTTAGCATGCAGTAATTTGACTGGTATCTCCCATTGTTGGTTCTAAAAACATCCCCAATTTCAGGAAATGCACCTGCTGCGCTACCCATGTGACCCGCGCCTGAATTCGCGATGCGCCGCGCAAACGCCTTACCAAAGCAGCCTCGAGGCTTTCCTGGTGCAAGCAATGGGGGGAATGATGGGCTCGGAAATCATTTTTACCCTGTTATTTAACATAGCTATATAAACTATATATGGAAAATGGCCCCGTTTATAGATGATTTCTGATCATTTACCTATCAAAAATGGTAATTTTCTATACAGCTACGTTAAATCAGGTGTTGATCTTGGCCTTACCCAATGAATCCCATCCCCCCAGATTTCACCCTGGGTTTCTCTGAAATAACCACAAGATACCACAAGTATCCGAGTAAACTATCATAAAATTGCATTTTGGGCCAAACCTAAATGGAACCTGAGGATTTCTACGGAAGTGATTCTATAATATTCTATATAGATAAGCCTCGTAAGTTTCTAGAACTGGGAGGCAACTCCCTACTTGTAGATGCTGAAGTGGATTGCGATCCCAATTTCTACTCTAAGCGACCCATCATTGCAAGAAGAAATGCTTCGTATCAGTTTCATCCTGTTTCTTGATTCCAGCCCCCAAACTGGCCTCAACCCAACCCTTTGATGCCAACATTTAAGATATAGTTTCCAATTACCAATCCTGATCAATCCAAGTGTACCCCAAGCCCTCCGACAACATTTCAACCTAAGCCTCCAGGTTTCCAACAACCTTCCGACTTACAGCTGCTGCCCGGTCACTAAGTCATAGTCCAAGCCATGCATTTCACGCCGGTGTTCATGAAGCAGTGGCAGCAAATCTGTCTGCAAGTCCTGCTTTGGCAGTCGGACATCTTTGAGATTTGTTGGATGTACTGCGTGCATTTGTTGGAGATAATCAACTATTTTAACCAACTATTTTTACCAACCATTTTACAAATATTGGTTATCCTAGTTATCCTCCATATGGATATTCTTCAACAATAACCATATAACTATTTGTTGGATACCCAGTTCTTATTGAATCATTTGTTGCTACTGTTTCGACCGAGGCGGTGCACTGGAGGCGGTGCACTGTTTTTTCTCCCACAGCCGGGAAAAATATCGACAAATCAACTCATTGGCAAATTGATAGTCATAATATGTCATAATCTCATGTATCATCAAAAATATGAAATGTATATATATATATACATAATACAGTATATGATCTATGACCATGTGTCTTAAGGTTGGTTCATCCTTTTCTGTTACGGTGTTACCATGTGTTACCCATCGTTTCCATCTCCACTGGGATCCCATCTCTGCCGCGCAACGAGGGAGGCCAGCAAGGCATCGCATGCTTCGGGCGCCGTGGCCGCCGAGACGGTGATGGCGCCATCGGCTCTGGCGGCGTCGCCGGTGTCCAACGAGTCCAAGGCCTGGCTGGACTTGGACCTGCTGGGTCCACATGAATCTGGGGAAAGCACCAGAAATCGATTCATCATCCATTAATCATGCATTAAGAAATATTAAGAATCCATATCCCATCATTCATCCATATCCAATGAAAATATGCGTCAATGATGATATTTGAAATGTGCCAACTATGGGGATGATTCCCGAAAAACAATCACCATTCCATTGCTAGTTCATCATCCGAGGAATGGGGAGGTGATTTCTCTGATTTCTTGGAACCAATGATGAGAAACCGCCACAACAAAGATGCCAGCATGCATCCCACTGGGCAAAATGCAGCATTGGTTGTCTTTCAAAGTTCAAAGTCCACCAGAAAAATCTGCATAGGACCTGATCTGGTCGGTTCATTCCAAGAGCCACGCAAATCAAAAACAAAGCCTCCGGGACCTATTGAACCCAGGCTCTTATTTCAGGCTTCAAATTCATAACAAATCCCTGCCTACCCCTTCCCCCCCTCCTGTATTGAAAAAGTGTTCCCTCACCTCCACCAGCTCGTTTTGAGCGCCCTGAAGGACGTTCGCCAACTGCACAGTGCACAAAGATGGCGCCTGCCAAAGGGGTTGCCGTTTGGGGGTCCCCATACCATCACAGCTGGGCCACAAATATCATGAAATATTGGTGAATATTGGTGAATATATACTTGAAAACTACAATATCTGGATGGTATGGTTATAGTATGCCTTAAGACCAGGACCATACTTCACACTGCGTCGCCAGTGATTCGGACCACATGTAAACAATTGGAGGTGGATTGATTATGGTGGATTTTCAACATCCAATGAGGATCATTCATCATTCGTTCTTGAGTTTGTGGTTGGAATCCAGATGCTTTGATTCATTCAACAAGTTCAAGTCATTGGGCCCAAAATTTGGGATCATGTCGCGTTTCGACAAATCATCTTAAAAGAAACTGTCCCAACCCATGTTGGCAATTATTTGGTCATAGATGTTCCAACAGTTTCAATGGCTTCAGGTGCAAAAAATGAATAAAGCCAACAAAACCGATGGTCCCCATCCCCACCTCAGTCTCACCTGCTTGGGCCACGTATGGCAGCGAGAAGATCACAGGTGTCTCTTCGCTCCTGGGGCTGGGAGGATCCCACAGTCTTGAGGTACCCCAAACAAATTGAGGTTCAATCATCATTTTCCAAGGTTTAGGGTTTAGGGTACCAGAATTCTAGGGGTACCATTTTTTTGGGGGGGTGCCATATTTTCAGCATGCTGAATCATCATTATCCCTATCAACATTGCTATTTTTGGGGTATGCAGCACATGTTCAGACATGGGGATGGGTCAAGACCTATGAATGTACCGTATTTGGGGGGAAGAAATGTCCAGCTATAGCAACTATCATAGGCTACCACAAACCAGGCTTTCGAGCCGGGGCGGCATCTCCATGCCGCTGCCAAGCAACATTGGCCCAGGCAAGTTCACCTCTCCATTCCTCGTGCCAAACAGGAACAAGTGGTGGAGATGGACCCAAAATTGATATTGGTACTACCCAAGATGGGGATGTTTAATGGGATATGTTTACTATCTCCAAAGTTTACCTAAATAATGTTATAACGCCAAAAAAATGGATATAGTACAGTACATTGTCATGTTATTAGTATTAATTTATATGGCCATGAGTCAAAACCCTAGGACCCTAGGTACCCTAAAATAGCTGGTTTAGCCAAATGTTTATTACCCAAAATACGGTAAATTCATTGGTTTCGACCCATCCCCATATTCGTAGCATGATGATCAGCCATGAGATTTTAGGATGCCCAGTTTTCAGAGTCACTATGTCCTGGCTGGCATTGCTAATGTGGGGTTTCCCATGGTAAACCCAATAAGTTTTACCATCCCCAAGTCATCACCATCTTCATGGATGGTATAAATCATCCCCAGTCATGGCAGGTTTGGAAACATGGGTTGCCCACATCATTCAAAATTAAATCAGGGCTCGTGCTTCGCAAGTGCTGAAAAAACTTTTGACCCAGAACCTGTTTGCAAATGACCTGCCGATTGACAAAAGGTCTCCCACATTGGTTTCTTGCCACTGCGCACTGAACATCCTAGTAAAACGTGCCGAGCATCAAAAGGAACGGATTCGCTTCGCACTCAAATAGTCCTGGGTTGGTCGACCGGTAGGAAATAACCCGATCACCCAGCACGTGTGGAAAGATCAGGCAAAGTCTGGAGTTAGAATCCTCATATCTTTGACCCATCCGGTTCACAAAATGTCACACTACAAAAGGCCTTGTCAATGTGCAAAGTTTCTAGTTCCCTTCTTCTATTCCTTCAGCATCAACACACGACGTGATTGATGTCATAATTGTCATAACTCATAGGACTCAGCTCTAAGGACTCGCCTTTTTCTCTGGAAGGATACCTAAATAGAGGATGAGTCCCTAGTTCACCCTGGTATATCTGGCATATCGACACATTATCTGGGCTTAAACTATAATACCTGTACATGTAAGATTGATATACCCATATATACCCATCTGGTGGTTGCTTTCCAGTGATTCCACCCCATCAAATCGTCAGAAACCATTATCTCCACTTCTCCAGTCTACAAATCATTGTACACATCACCCCCCTAAATTATAATCCCACCATCAACGTATGTTGATGGTCAACTACCGGTGAAATCCAATTTTGGCTGGTAAAATCACTATTTCGACATATGTTCACCGGCGAAAACCAACCAAAAACATCGAAAACCCTGGGATTTATCTGATGGAATCCTTCTAACAATCGAAAAAAAAAAACATGGGATCATCTGGGTATGGGTCAATACCTATAGATACATTTTTAGTGGGTTATTCACATCCATAAATCCCAGCTATGACTTGGGGTTCACGGCACGGTACCAGGGTTTTGACCCATCCCCATCTGGGATCATCTGGGATCCTGTCCCCCATCCGTTCCCATCGTCCCAGCGGCGTTCCACCAACGGAAAGGCGTCGTTGAAGGCCTGGCAGAAGCGACGCAGCACCTCGGCAGCCTGGCCTTGGCGATGCTCCGGCAGCCTGGCGGAGGGATCTTGGAGGATTATGTATACCTAGTTACTAGAACTACAAACTATTTAATATATGTTGATATCCTATTATAATGGTTGATCCTATGATTATTGTTATTGTCATTGTTGTTGTTATCATTATATATATATAATTAAATATATATATAGTTATATATATATCATATCTGTGGATGGAAGAAATCCCCCAGTAGATGGTTTATAATCCACGTAGTATGGTTTATCCAATTATTTATCAGTTGATAGATGGTAAAAATCCTATTATTTATAGGGTTTCAATATTTGGTCCATTGTTTGATCCACTATGAACTAATGTGGGTAAAACAATGCCATAAACCATCCCCCAGTCATCACCATTCTTTTAGGTGGCATGCTTACCATTTCCAAATGGGTGGTCTATGACACTGTTTTACCCACACTACTAGAACTACAAGGAACTACATGGTAAAAAGTATAAATATCTATACACACTATAAATCTATAAACTATGGTCCTATTTACGAACTTAAAAATAAACTATGAACTAATAATATAAGAAACTACTGTACCTTGGAGGATCATCCCATTCAAGAACTTATACTACAGTACTTGATTTGTTGGTGAGTACTGTATAATACTGTATATTATTATGAGCCATGCCAAAGGAAGATTTACTGGAATTACTGGAAGATAATCCCATTTAGTGGGTGGTTAGTGTTCGTGGGATTATTTTAAGGGGATAATCTACTAGGATCCCATTTGGGAAGTGGTTGGTAAGTCAGGTTGTAAGTTACAAGCCACTTATAAATGGGATAATCCACTGAATGGGGACTTCGTACTAAGTGGGATGATCCAAAATGGGTGATGCTTGATATACTTGTCGCTGGTTTCTAGCCATTTTTCATGGCTGGTTGTTATGGTGAATTGGGATGTAAGCAGCAACACAGAGAATTCAACAGCAATTGGGGTGATGGGGTGTGGTGGTCCGTCCCAGAATGAGAATCCTCAATGAATGGGACGATGTTTCCTGGCACACCCAAAAAAATGCCGAGGAAAAAAAAACAAATCATGTGGAAAAAAAATCAAAATACGGCAAAGAGGCCTCGGCTCTGTCCCAAAATGGAATACCCCATTCCACCCATGGTTCAGTCATATTGGAGTACACCAAATTGCCAAAAGTCCATTGGTTTATCATGTAAATTTCCCATGTAAATTGCCATTTAGGGTGCCATTTCACCCGTATTCAGACACGAAATCTGCACCTTTCGATGACTTGGCGGTTGGTGAACTGCCGGGCGTCTTCTCCTTAGGTGTTTCAGCGGGCCCAGCTGTGACGCTTGGTCATATAATAAATGGAAAATGTGGGAATGAAATGGGGATAACCATGTTTGATTGTTAATAAACTATCATGGGGGTTCTGTAGAGAAAAAATGGAAATACAAATCAAGAATGGAGATACAGGATATACCGCGGATAAAATGGTCACGGAATGGCCATATCCGATGCGTCTTACACATGGGGTGCCCTCCCCCCTCAAGGGGGTCGGCACCAGGGCGTTAGCTCGTTCTATAAACAATGGGAATCATCGAAAATGTGGGGTTTCAATTGGGAATATCATGGGAATATATGGGGATGTAATGAGAATAAAATTACAATGGGAAAACTCATACTTCAATTGGGATTAAATTTCTAAACCTATGTCAAAACCAACCCAAAAAGTGGTCGGTTCAACTACCAACCAACACTGGAGAGTTACTCAGCAAAAACGGAGAAATCATTGCCAAAATGTGGGGATTGAACCATCAAAAGTGAGTTTGGAGAAAAAGCAAACATGATGATGAATGTGAATTCTCATTAAAACATCTACACTTGGGCGATTTCGGTGCTTGTTACCCTCCTAAAAACCTCACACGCAAGGCCCGAGTTGCGGGTGATGCCATAATCATCAAAGGCCTGGCGATGCGGCAAAGGGAGGTTATTTGTGGATTATCTATCAGTATAAGGGTGAACATATATACTGTATAATATATATGTAATAATTATATATGTACAATATATGTAATATAAATAATATTGAATATATATATATAATGATTAATATGATATATATATATATATATGTAATATATAATATACATTATATGTACTATATATTACATATATATATATTATTATTATTATTGTTATTATTACTATTATTACTATTATTACTATTATTACTATTATTATTATATGAT
>Ga0126342_10021092_pt1 | contig 10889 bp, 14 predicted proteins | sample Cyp1metagenome_FD_92528 | JGI IMG/M metagenome (GOLD analysis project Ga0126342, IMG submission 92528) | Coral microbial communities from Lord Howe Island, Old Settlement Bay, Australia - Cyphastrea 1 metagenome | ecosystem: Host-associated > Invertebrates > Cnidaria > Coral ... | reverse complement strand
GACCAGAAGAACCAGACGATACTGTCCACCCATACCCATTGGTGGGGGGGGGAGGGGGGGTGGCCAACGCTGCACCATATATACTATGGTTGATGACTAAATCATCCATTGACCCATGATTTTGCTGGATAATTTATGGATGGTTCATGGATGATTGATGGAAAACCGATGGATGGCTAATGGATGGCTAATGGATAATTGATGGATGGTTGATGGATGTGATTTGTGGTTGCTTTATGGAGATGATTCATGGATGGTTGACGGATAATGGATGTTAATGGATGGTTGGTGGTCAACTTGTCATGATGTCTCGGCCACCGTGAAGGCATCGTTTTAATAAAAAGCGCCAGTTCCGAAGGTCCCTTCCACACCTCTTCCTCCTGCGACAGCAATTGGGCACCTTGCTGCACTGACTGCTTGAAACCGGGAGTCATCAGTCATCAGCCAACCTATGGCGCCAACTAGTGCTTTTTGCCAATGGTATCACTGTGTCACAGCGACTCCAGGGTCTACCCTTTCCGCGCCTCCACGAGGGAAACAGAAGGAAGCGAGGGCTGGAGGAAACCTAGCAGCTTTAAGCGTGATCTTCGCACACATCAATTCATTCATATGCCATCCATATTCCATTCATATTCCATCCAAATTCCATCCAGATTCCATCCATTCATGTTCCTATTCCATCCAGGCATCCTATATAGGTCCTATACTGAACTGCTGATAGAGCATTCCGACTTTGGCTGACAGAATTCTGCTGATTCGGGCCCTTGATCCCAGGTTTATCAATGTTCACCAGGAGCGATCCGACCGGAAGCCCCGGAGCGGCCTGCAGTCGGAGTGATCCTCCAAAGGATATCTCTGCAGGACGGACACCGGGAGTGGATCCGCCTTGGAGCGAATCTGGGAGCAATGCGGGGTTGGGCTGGTCCAAGATCAAGTGTGTTGGTATGCTTAAAGGCTTAAATGTAGATGTACATATTTGTAACAAAATATGTGAACCTTTTGTGAGATATGATATGTGCATGCTAATCATGCTGTACATAGCCAGACTCTACTTTATAGGCATTTCTTGGGATTCCAAACTGCCAACTCAGATTATATAAATGGCCCCTGAAGCATTGATTGATAATTACAAAATAAAACCAACTGAGCGTTGCGATCTTATGGGCTTCCGCGGCTTCCCCAATTCGACCCCTCTCTGTCTCTCTCTCTCCGGGTGATTAAGGACCAATTACAGTCCAATTACTCTGTCACCCAATAACTCCCAAAAAAAATGTGAATAAGAAACATCAGGACCCCTTTTCGCGGTTTTCCCATGATCTTTGAGACATTTTGGGACACCATCGGCCAAGGCTTGCTCCGAGTCGGCATCGTTCGCTTTGGCTTCAGCTCCGATGACCGCGAAGTACCTGCAGAGCTGGTCTGCTCCGATGGAGGCCGAAGATTTGGCGGTTGGTTTTCCGGCTGAGTTTGAGGCAACTGACCGACTGACCGGTTCTGAATTCTCGTTGGGATCCCAAGGTGAAACCGACTTTGGGATGCCCAAGGGTGAACTGATCGCCTGAAATAACATGTGGACATCACTGCGTTGTACTGATGATGTCCTCCACTCACCGAAGCCATCTTTACCCAGTGGGTCACCGAATGGCATTCTCCGGGTGGGCGCCATCCATCGAAGGCACTCACCTGCGGAAAACCCTGGGGAAGGTCATTCCCCAATAGCAGCGCCATAGGGGACTTAGCTGGTGAATTAAGCGCCAATTGTAGGTCATTTTCCTTGAGAAACAAGTGGTGCTCCAATGGTTTCCACATGCCACAGCTTGTAACAAGCGAAACCAAATAGACAACTTAACCGACTGTCATGAGGCTTTTAATCCAACAAATGTTGTATTTGACAATGAAGATGAGGATTCAAAGAACAGTGACATTAATTCAAGGGATTTAACTAACACTAACAACAAGATCAATGGATTGGCTTCAAGGGAAAAATCTACAGGAAGCCGTGACGTTTACCATAAAACATAGAGGTCTCCTGCAAATCTTCCCTTAAACATCCTTAAACCAGTTTTGGGAAACTAAGAATTAAACCTAGCTATGGGGATACCACCAGTTTTTATTGATAACCCGATGTAGATCCGGATTCCCTCTCGATTTCCATTGCCGACTCTCACCTCAGATGGTGATGAAGGTCTATGGCTTCGTCTGAAGAATATGCTAGTCAAAACACATTAAAATAACATATCACTATCCGTTTTTAGCTTGGGGGGACCATATCCAAATGCAAGATACATGTTCCGTGTTTTTTGGGGGGCCTTGAAAACGTGAGTTTGCATCTATTTCTTATATCTTCTAAATCTAAATGTAAGACTTGCATGTTCAAGGTTCCCCATCTTTAAAAGACCCGAGAGGGCTCTGACATATGTGAATCTTAACCAACCAAAGAGGAAAACAAGAAAAACACCCCAAAAAAACTGAAAAATCATCGAACAAGCACCATTTTCCCTATCAACATTGCCAAGTCTGTGTGGAAAAAATAGCCCATGTTCGAACAGGATCACCTCACAAAGCGCACCACTCCATGGGCGGCCACCCAAAAAAAAACTTGGCGAAAGATAGGCGTTTCGTTTGTTGGATATATGATATATGCATGGGTTATGTGTGATAATATATACATATACATATGCAATCATATACATGTGTGTGTGTAGAGATACTCGCTGTATCATTGCACACCAGAGTTTTTAAGTTCCCTCGTTTTTGTGATGATTGTTACAGATTTTCTCCGACTGAACAGGACCAAAATCTGGTCTGCCTACGTGCACAGCTTTGTGCCGCGCCGTTTTGGAGAATGACATCGTCTGCTGTTCATCCTTCAACCCTACCAGGGATATGTCTGCGATGCTGGTTGGATATGTTTTTAATGTTGGTGCGGCACCTGCCATGATGTTCCTGGATTTTACTGGAAGATGGCGCTCTCTCTCTCTCTCTCGTAATGTTTCGAGTCTTCAACGGCTGAGTTTGGCAACTGCAATTCTTACCTGCAGGGGGCCTGGGAGAAGAATTTGGTTGCTCTAGCTAACCTCCAATGCTACCAATGAACAAATGGAATGCAATGACTCCCCTTCAACCATCAACAAGGCACGATCAACATGGATTCACAACTCGATCCACCATGGGTGGATTGCATATGATTTTATAACAATACCCAGTACTGCATCACACTACGGAAGGATCCCGGTTTTCCTTCCGATTTAACTGTGGCGACCGGCAACTCTCTACCGGCAAAGGGAAGTTGATCCACCCGGCACTCAGGGCAAACTGATCTTGGATCAGGGTCCCACAAAATGTCCCAGTCCTCGGTCTCAGTACTTGTGGACATCCAACCAAATTAAGAACCACTCAGAATGTGTGGATAATGAAAGCTGTGCCCAAGTTTTTCTGGAGAATTCATGTTTGATGACTTGATGAGCATAGGCAAGCGCCAAGCAAGTACCAGCTTCGAGGACCGGGGGTGCTCTTAGCCAGCTTCGCCATGTGATTGCAAAAAATATCTCTGGCAAACCAAGGCGAGACAAAAAGGAAAGAGGAGCGCCCTGCTGCGTTTCCCCTCTTTAAGGGGCTGCCTTCAAAAACTGGGCAAGAACTTCAGGTGACCAGCTAGAAAGAAAGGTCAAAGCAAATATAATTAACAGATCCCAACTCTGAACATTCCTGGATCTGTGCGCTCATGGGTTGCAACGTTTTACGTTGCAACCTTTGGTCGCCAAAAACGGCCAACTGGCCACTGTACACGGGTGAGTCTACACTGCTAGTGGCCTTTCCGGGATGGTGCCACAGCACCTCGGCTTGGGACTTGTCCCCCTTCTTTTTTCATCTTTTCTTTCCATGCATGGTGAAAAGATGTTTTCATATCATATACGGAAAATATCACCTAATATCATCAATACATTATCCATGAAAACGTTTGACAATGTATTGATATTATGATGATGGGTAGAGATCCTGGAACACCGCCGGCCTGCCAGAAGACGTATGGACAGTGTCGCCTCAGAGGAGCTGACCCAATACCGCCCAGGATCAGCTCGATAGGATTGCCGGGACCAATAAAGTGATAGTGGGGACAAGTGAACTGGTGGGCTAACTCAATCACTCAATCCATCTACATGTCATCTACATGTCATCAAATGTCATCAAATGGATCATCAAATTTCAATCCTGATGCCGTATGTAAACTAAATCATCATGAGTTAGCCTTGCAACAATTATCACATTCCCCACGATATGGATGTGCCATGATGTGCCTAAAAACTAGGGCGCCCCGAAACTTGATGCCGAATCATCAGTTTTCCTAAAATTGCCATTTGGGGGTATTCGACATTTTTGGACATTTTTGGGCCAACCCGCAACTCATATCATATTGATTATATATATATATATGATTATATATACTGTTATATACTCCACCTATACCGCATATTAAATAATATTACGGCAAGACCCTATGTTTGCCCGCAAGGTTAGAATGGAGTCCAAATATTATCCTTCGACATGCCCAAAAACCTGCGCAGGGCCAGTGTTTTGGTATTTACCAGACGACGAGCCCTAAACCCTAAAACCCTAAAAACTCTGAATCCGAAAGCAGAAAACACTGCGCCGTATACACAGTATTTTCTGCAATTTCTCCTCTCATGTTCGAAGACGGGGAATCCTCAATGTTGCAGTCCGGGCAAACCACGGGGTCTGTGCGTAATATTAGTTGGTGAAAACCCAGGTTTGGGTTGCTGAGTTTTCCAAATTAATCCATGTCTTGGTTAACTTCCCGTATTTGCTGGTTAAATACCATTAAGATCATTAAGCAAACTCCATTAACCCCCATATAAATATCAATCCCATTAAATCCCATACCAATATCCCATTAAATCCATATAAATCCGATGTAAATCCCATTAAATCTCCCGTATCTTTATCCCAATATAAAGTTCTTCTCCTTGCGACCCTGGCGTTGTACACATCCACGATGCCATACATAGGCTCCGTGCCTTGGCTGTCTTTGGTGGATAGGACCTAGACATACTTGAACCATAATGATCTGGGTAAATTATATAACAATTCACCATTGGTAAATTAGGTAAGGCACGGATGGTATTACTGGATATATTCATTTTATATAACAATTGACTAACCTGAAATGTTGGGCTATCTTGGGAATCTTGGGGATGTTTCCCCAAAAACTAACCATGATTATAGTGAGGGAGAACAGTGAGGTCGTTATAATTTACCCAGATAATGATCATACTGTGGATGGTTGCGAAATCGTGCACCAGTTGATAGATGGAAGAAATGGTAACATTCCCATGTTTTTGGATGGTTTTCAACCATCCTTTTTGATGCAGGATTTCGCAACCATCCACTGTATTGGGATACATGATTGACTCCAATTAGGGCCCAAGCCAGGGCATAAAATGGGAGATGATGATATCAATAGATACCCTCTGGATCCTCTGGTAAACCAACAGCTTGCTATCGGAAATCACCATTTTGTTATAGGTAAATCAACTATAAATGGCAATTTTCAATAGTTATGTAGTTAAATTACCAAAGGGTAAGAATATGTAAGAATGATATGTTTACCAGTGATAATATGTACCATATAAACCAAGATAGGTTTTGTATGGTTTAATATCAGTGGGCAATAGTGATAATATACTGAAACCATCTTGGTTTAAAAAATGATCTAATAGTGATAATATTTGGATAATCATGGGATAACCATAGTATATGGATGGGATAATATGGAAAAACATGGAAAAACAAACCGTATGTTTAGAATATCATGGTCCTAATTGGATAATACTATTCTATATATATATTTATATATATACCAATGGTGCAAATAATGATTGGAATATGTCATAATTGCATTAAAAAAAGGATCATAATGATGAATTGGGATAATAGGTCAATTGTTAATATCCAATTATACCATACTGAAACCATTGGGGTAATAATGATGATAATAATTTTATAGTTGGAAAAGCTAGGGTATTAATGGGATTTTTTTATATGGGATAAATTCGTGCGACAACTTTGGATAATTATGGTGTGATAATACTGGATAAATATGGGATACCCTCTGGTAAACTAACGTAACTATAGAAAATCACCATTTTTAATGGGAAAGTCCACTATAAATGGCCATTTTCAATAGCTATGTTAAATTACCAGAGGGTATCTGAGGTTTTTGAAACTGGGTATGCCGTATGCGCCTAGACATGGGATGATGTCTATTCTGACCCCCTTCTGGTTGGTTGCTGGGATGGTTTACCATTGGCTTTGCCACAAAAAAAATTGGAAAGCCTTCATCCTAGAGACTTGGGAAGTCTGAGTCTTTAAGAAACACGTGAAAAAATGGGACCCAACACGATTTAATTCCTGTCTCCACCGGCAGTCCTAACCTATAGAAATGAAAAATTTGCTGACAGAATTGTGGAAACAACAAGGCACGCATTTGCGTGTGCTAGCTCAACTTAGTGGAAAAAATGCCAACTTACGGTTTGGAGGAATGTGCCTGGTAATTTCAATATTGAAGGCTTACGGTTCCATCTTAGAGACTGCATATTTCCGTATGATACACACACCCATATATATATAATTATATATAATATTACAGTTTATTATATGTGATTTTACGAGGGTATTTCCATACAGCAGTTCTATTTGCAGTTGGCTACTGCGGGTCTTTGTGTCTCATGCTTCTGAAGTGAAGGTATTTCCACGATCATCTTTAAGTGGTATATAAATCCTCCGTTGCTATGTTTGAATACCTGAGGGTATCTCTCCAAAGTTGGAAGGGACCCACTGCCAACTTTGGTATCCAACAAGTGTGGACGTCACTGAACCAGATAAATCATGATACATCGACACAAAAAAGCGGCCGCGAGATAAAAAAATCAGCGTACGAGCCCTTATCCTCAGTTTCATATAGTTTCATGCTCATTTTGAGGAGGACATCTAATTTTCCGCAAGTGTCCTTTAATGATCTCACAATTGGCAGGGGGCCTGCATGATGCTGTCATGATCTTCTGAGCTTCCCAGCTGAAGCCTTTGGATCTCAAATCATCCCCGGAAACTTTGGCCACCTGAGGTTTCAAAGGGGAGATCATGAGATGGGCAGATTGGATGATGCCCGTAGTATCTCTCATTTTCCCCAGATCTTCACGATATTATAACTGATTTACCCTATATAAAACTGTGATTTGACATAACAAACTGTTAGTTTACCAGAAGTTATCTATTGATATCATCAGTTCCCATCTCGTGCCCTGGCTTGGGTCCTAATTGGAATCAATCGGATGTTGTGAGACGGCCACTCAGGTTCACCATGATTCACCTCTTCCCCATCCACATTCACCACCAAGTCATTCGTAGTGCCTCGGGCTTTTTGAAAAATCTGACCAAGCAGTAGATGCATCTGGCATCCAAAAGGATAATGATCATCGATCCCGTGAGTGTACACCTTGCAACTTCAAACAGCAACCATTGCCAAAAGAACAAACAACATCCCAAGTTCTGCAAAAAAAAGTGATAGGTCATGATAGGTCTGATGATGGAGCTATCAAAATCTATCAAACGCCAATGCCAAGTTCTGCTACTCATTGCTTCTCCAGGATCCCAGAGCCATCACTCTTGGGGCCAGGACGGGCTATGAGAAGCCCCACGCGTTGTCCAACTGGGAAAATGACGGAGCTTGGGGCACAACTTTAGTAGACTGGGGTAGTCCATGGTAATCCCAGTGAAGGATTGGTGACTAGTGCAGGAACTCAGGAGCGAATTCACATAAAGTTTTTGGATAATTAAATCATGTTATATCAGTTCTCAGATTTGAGGGAACAATTCTTACTAGGGGTGCATCTGTTGGTACAAAGCTTGAACCGTGTCACACATGAGTGTTCCTCAAACTCTTCAATCAATTCAGCTGCAGGTGTCAGAAGGATGGATAGAAGAGTTCGGCCATGTTCGGCCCCAATAAATGCAGCGCCCACTGAACAGCGCGCAGAAAGTCTGTTCACCAAATCACCCGAGTTGTCCAAAATACCCCGAATGTGTGAGCAGTTGTAGCCCCACTTGCAGTTTGCAAGATCTTGCAAGTACATAATCATTTACCATCCTGAATCATCCTGAATCAGCCCCTTGGGGCCTTGGAGCAGCCCAGGCTGCCAATCGATGAATTCGCAACTGCCATTGAGGTACTTGGAGCCTGCAGTGGAGAGCTGCCAGGCAGCTATGGGGTGACAAAACAGGGAAATCATAGAACCCTAAAATGGTAAATCTCTCGCGGGATATGATGTAACCCCGAAAAAACCTCACCAATTAGAAAGCCTCCACATCTGCGGCTTTGGACACCTCGTTTGTAGTATTTTCAGCCCATAGCCGCTTAGCCATGGCCATGGCCCATCCCAAAAGATCGAAGCCATGGTGGTTCGGCTGCCCAGCCTACATATCCCAGGATGTAGGTCTTTGGCATCCTGTAAGCCTTGTCTGGAAGCCTCTGATCTTTCATCTCACCTAGGCGGTTGGGCCACACATAGATACCACATGAAGAAGATATCTAGCCGCCAGCCCCCCCAAAAAAAAAGGAAGATGTGAAAGTAGTTTTCCATAATTCACCAGGAATTGACTTTTCTACCGTTATTTATATATATATAATGATCTATGCAGTACTATGCGCATCTATGTGCTCTATATTTGTTGGTTGAATGTTGTTTGAACCTTCCAAGGTACCAAAAAATCCAATCTGACCAGGTGACCAGCTGGTCATCATCGTTAAATCCAAGCTACTTGGATCTGCTTGGGTTACTCCAATACCGAGCCCTCCCAGCCATCCATCCACAGTCTGAAGCACCTGCACAATCTGCACATGGGGCCATGGTCATGACATGTCATGACCAGGGTGTATATCTGCGATGTTTTCGAAACTTTATAAACCAAAATAGGTTTACACACAATAGCAGCAATAGCAGCAATAGCAACTAGAACCCCGGTCTATGAAGTCCTCGCTACATCTTGCCTGTTGCCTTTCATGTGGGCCGAAATCTTGCCACGAAAGAACCAAAGATCTTCATGGCCACGAAGCGCCAAACGGGAACACAGGTGGTGCCTCCACTTCAAAGTACCAGCCTTCCGCTTGCAGCGACAGTGGCGCTTTGCACACTGCCACAGACCTTTGGCTCCCCATAAGTCCCTCCAGTGAAGCCGCAACAAATTCAATCCAATCACATCTCAGAATTCAATAAAAGGTCTTTGTGTGCAAAAAATCGGTCAACAACCAACCAATCAAAAAAAAACACAGATCGATGAACCGAATTCATTCCCAAGTTTGAGCATTCCTGAGATGGACGCTGGCGACAACCAGAACTCCGAGTGGCGGTGTAGCCATCATGAGACCTGCCATCACGCACCAACCCATCGGACACCCTAGTATCGTCAAGATATATTAGGATTCAACGGAAATATCCTGTAAAAATGCTGGAAATTTCATGGCCAACTTGTCCAAAAAATTGTTTTTCTCAGTTTCTGGGCGAGATTTCGAGGCATCTTTCTCAGCCAGGAGGCAAAAGAATGTTCAGACCCACTGCCTCTTGACCTCAGCACATCTCGACACTGGCACTGCAAAAGGTGTTTTAAAAAAAATCAAGATCACCAGAAACACACTTGTCATCACTTGTCATCACTTGTCAACAGTTCCTTCAACCTCGCTGCGGATCCAAACGGACGCCTATCTGGCCTCGCCCGTTGGGTTTCACCATGGCGCCCGGCAAAAGGGAGAGCAGCTTCGAACTTGCCTGAGTGCCAAGGCTCCATTGGCCAATCTCATGGCATTTCAAGCAGCCTTCCCACTGAAAAGCCACCCCTTGGATCCCCACGTCGTCGCAACGCTGTTCGTGTCCGAAACTGAAGGCCCCTGGCCAACAAGGTGGGACTGGAGCTTAAGCGCAACTTTGTTCACCCAATCCCTACCATCAAGCGGTCATCTGAGAATGGATCAAACTGATGTATCCCCAACTTGAATCCTTCCATTTACAAAAAAGTTGGCTTATGAGATGGCATTGACATCTTGGAATGTTAGCGTTTGCCCGGAAACCAGGCCACAATGTGTATACATATATATATATGTGTGTGTGTGAGTGTATGTATGTATGTATGTATGTATGTGTGTGTGAGTGTGTGTATGCATGTATGTATGTATGTATGTATGCATGCATGCATGCATGTATGTATGTATATGTGCATGTATGTATGTATGTATATGTGCATGTATGAATGTATGTATGTCTGTCTGTCTGTCTGTTTGTCTGTTTGTCTGTCTGTATGTCTGTTTGTCTGTATGTCTGTCTGTATGTATGTATGTATGTATGTCTGATTGTCTGTCTGTCTGTATGTCTGTCTGTCTGTATGTATGTATGTATGTCTGTTTGTTTGTCTGTCTGTCTGTATGTCTGTCTGTTTGTCTGTCTGTCTGTATGTCTGTCTGTCTGTATGTATGTATGTATGTCTGTTTGTTTGTCTGTCTGTCTGTCTGTTTGTCTGTTTGTCTGTCTGTATGTCTGTTTGTCTGTATGCCTGTCTGTATGTATGTATGTATGTCTGATTGTCTGTCTGTCTGTATGTCTGTCTGTCTGTATGTATGTATGTCTGTTTGTCTGTCTGTCTGTATGTATGTCTGTCTGTATGTCTGTTTGTCTGTATGTCTGTCTGTCTGTATGTATGTATGTCTGTCTGTATGTCTGTTTGTCTGTATGTCTGTCTGTATGTATGTATGTATGTATGTCTGATTGTCTGTCTGTCTGTATGTCTGTCTGTCTGTATGTATGTATGTCTGTTTGTTTGTCTGT
>Ga0126342_10021091_pt1 | contig 10890 bp, 10 predicted proteins | sample Cyp1metagenome_FD_92528 | JGI IMG/M metagenome (GOLD analysis project Ga0126342, IMG submission 92528) | Coral microbial communities from Lord Howe Island, Old Settlement Bay, Australia - Cyphastrea 1 metagenome | ecosystem: Host-associated > Invertebrates > Cnidaria > Coral ... | reverse complement strand
TGACTCTTTCTCTTCTACTCTTCTCTCTTCTAATCTTTCTCTTCTCTCTGCATCTTCCCTGCTCTGCTTTTCATCTGTCCATATTGTCGGAAGTTTGACTTCTAAACTTCCTTCGACTATAGTAGATATTTTACCAACTGCTGGTTGGTTATTAATTATGGTTACGGCACACCGCGAAAACATTTAAATTATCCCGGCAAGAGACCCCAAACAGTGTGGGGGAGTAAAAAGATCATGAAATATAATGTTGATGATAATGTTGATGTTGATGTTGATGATGATGATGATGATGATGCTGATGCTGATGCTGATGCTGGTGGTGGTGATGATGATGACGACGACGATGATGGTGATGGTGATGGCGATGGGGATGATGATGATGATGATGATGGTGGTGGTGGTGGTGGTGATGGTGATGGTGATGATGATGATGATGATGGTGATGATGGTGATGATGGTGAGGATGATGATGATGATGATGATGATGATGTGGATGTTGAGGAGGAGGAAGATGATAAAGTTGAGTGGGATGATGTTGAGGAGGAAGACCGATCCCAAGACCGGGAAGCACAAGGAAATGCCTAGCGCTAATCCCAGGGCCATCATTTTGTGCGAGCCTGCGCAGTCGAAATGCACATGGACATGTCACAAGAGGCATTTTGTGCGGAAATTTACAGGAAAAGTGCCGTACGCCAAGCCCGCGACACCCGTTTTGTGCGAGCCTGCGCAGTCGAAATGCACATGAACATGTCACAAGAGGCATTTTGTGCAGAAATTTACAGGCAAAATGCCGGACGCTTCCGATACCACCTCGATTGAACACCGGGCCTTAACTGATACCGTAAGAACCCCTTCAGTGTGGCCACACTGTTTGGGGAAAAAGAGTAAAGCCCTACTAAAATCGCGGCAAATCACTGCTTTGGGCGGTTTTACTATGTATGGCTGTGGATTCATGGATCAAACGCGCAGTACTTTTTGGAACATGAAAATTTCTAAGTGTTGGTCCCCCAAAGTATGGCATTATAGGTGTTGGCCCACCCCCATATAGTTTACCATAGTTGGATTTAACCAACAAGTATGGGCGCTAACTACTAAAATATTGGCGCGCAATTGACACATGATGGTTGGTTGCTTATGATAGGGTCTTATACTACCTTTATTGTGGTTTTTTCATGGTGTGGGAGGATTGGACGATGAATTATCACCATAGCAGAGATTATTGGTCAACCAAGCAGGACATCAGATTGGCTGACTGGATAGGATTACGATTCATGGCTCCAGTGGAGATATGTTCCAAAAAAATGGATATGTAGGATATGTAAGGTCCATTAAAGACGCAGGGAACAAGAGTATCATGAATATGGACAGAAGCCTCTACTAGACAACGAATAAACATTCTTGTTCCGAAGCAGCGAAAGTGGGGAGATTCGTTCGAAAACTGGGGATTGGTTCGAAGAAAGATGAGTCCACCAGCATCTCCCCAGTGGCCAATCATACCATTGATTCATTGATTCCCAAGAATGTGATGATAGTTGCCGGTATAATCATGGTAAGTTCACCCCCCTGTTGGGATATGGGGCCCCTATATGGTTTTTATACGTCATCTGGTCATGGGATCCAAGGGATACCCACCTTGGGATGCAGGTGCCTTCGGCGTGGTCTACAAGGGTTTCAAACGCGATGGTGAGGCGAAACCGACGCAGCCGACTCGCTAGCACAATGCATGAATTATCATGGTTAATCAGGGAAATCATTCCCAAATGGCCGCAAGATTCAGTTAGTGAAATATTATCATTTACCCAGATTATTTTATAGTTAAAACCATGTGCATACTGTATATTCAAAAGCATACCGCACTGTGTCCAATTGTTTGGGCCATGTGTTTCCATTTGTGTGCGGTTCTGTCCCCATATGTTTGATACGGGGGTCAGTTGGGCTGTAGATCCTGAATGTTCCAATTAGTTTGGAACTGGCTAGATGAGACATTCCTAGTTCCTTTTGTTGGTTGAAGTCACCAGTCAGGTAGGTCGGGTTTTGGTTGTGGTGTTGTGTTTCAACTCCCTGTGGCAGAGATTCTCTGTAGAACCCCCCAAACAGAATGTAGAAAAGCATCAAGTTCATCAATTTCACCGCTGTTTCAGACTCAGATTTCACAGTTTTCAGCATATGTTTATTGGTTTTGGTGGTTTTAGTTGTTTTCTGGTGGTTTTTCGGTTTGTTTTCACACCAATGTTTGTTGGTCGCCAGCTTTGTTTCAGGAGGTGGCCTTGAAGGTCTCTGAAAATGCCACTGCCACGCAGCCCATGCTGGATCAGGCACCAGACAAAACCCGCTGTGGAGAGCTATGAAAATACCTGGGTGTCTTTAAGGTTTTTGATTTTCCCAATGGAAAATCCACCATGACTGGGGAATCGATTAGGTGAAAAAATAATGACTGGGGAATCGATTAAGTGATTTTTTTTGGGGGGGGGGACCCCGAATCAGCAAATCCAAGAATATGGGGGAAAAACAATCCATAAATCTGGAATGGAGGATAACCACTAAAATATGGAGGAATAACAATCATCATAAAATATGGATGATGTTCAATAGGCATGTTTGATTTTTAGGATGGTAAGCAGTAAGTATGGAGAAAACACATGACATTAGGGACGTACTTAGCTATACAATTAGCTGCAAATAGAGGTTTTAAGCACCGAAAATGGTTACGCAATAAAAACGTGTATCTAGCATTACCTAGCTCAAAAATGAGATACCGAAAAGAAAAAACACAGTTCCTCCTTTTTTTCGGTGGTGAAGTAGTTTGACCATTGTCAGGAACACAGCGATTTTGGGAGGTCAAAGTCCAAAAAAAAAATCCGGGCGCCTGTTTCTGTTTTGTGGGACAAATCCCAATTTTCAGGTCACAAAAAAAAAATACGATTTGTTCATTTAAGAAAACAAAACCATTTGCATCCATCGGTCAATGTTACTATAATTGTTAGTTTAAAATTAGTTTAAAGAAAAATGAACAAGTTGTTCGTTAATCCTTTTGCCCTGGCTAAACCACTGGCTGAACCGTGTTTTTTTTGCCGAAGTTCCATGTGTCGGCGTCCGTTCCAAGGAGATCAATATCTTGAAGATGTTGGACCATCCAAGCATTGTCCGCAGCTCAACCAGCCGATTTTTCGACAGTTGATCCCTGTTGAACCCTAAAGTCTCGCAGGAAGTTCTGGGAAAAAAACGGGGCAAATGTCCTGAAAAAAAATATGAAGGTGTATCAAATTACCCCACAAAGTGCAAAGCACCAGCCGGAAGATGAAAGTCAAATAGATTGGCAGAAATTGGAGCAGAGCCACGTCCAACGGGAATTGAACAGGACAAGAACTGGCGGTCAAACCGGGGATAAATTCAACACGATCTTAACTGAAGACCGCTGAACATCCAAGCCTTGGAATGTGTGTGTGTGTATGTGTGTAATGGGACTAAAATGGCCATAGCGCGTTGTTTACATGGCCTAATCACACGTTGATACATGTTCATTGAAACAATGGGAGCATTGTTTGGTGCCCCCTGGTGCCACGGCCACGAGGTGAAATTCTATGACGCCTTTGTTGACAAGGAGAGTGACTGGATGATCATCGTCCCTCGGTTCGAAATCATGAGTGATTCAGCTTCAGCTTCCAGTGCTTGAATGGCTTGGATGTTGAAGGCAAGATTTACCTGAAACCCTTGGATTTAAATGTTATAAAATACCATAAAAATACCATAAAATACCATATAAAACCATGGTTTCCTGCTTTTTGTTTCCAAATCTCCCCGGCGAACCGCCGCAGATCTCCATTTTGGGATGGGTGCTGTTTCGGGGACTCAAAGACGGTTTCGATACAACCAGGCCAGATGATTGGAGTTCTTTCAATTGTCTAGACTCTACTAGACCTAGATCCTGAAAAACTGAAAAATCTTCAGCGAAAAGAAACTGAGGCTTTAGATATCTTTAGATCCATCGCTGCCATTGCAGATTGTTCCTCGGATCCCAGGCTATGGAGCTGGTCTCCGGTGGCGATCTCCTATCTTCACTGACCGGTGAACCCCAAGTCTACGAGGAGCGCGGAGCGGATTTTCATGAGGAAATGACGTCCTAAATTCCCAACCTTCACCTGAAATGGCTAGTATAAACCCTCGGTTTTATTGGGTCTACCACATCATGGTGTCAATTTCAGAGGGAATTAGAACATCATGGTACTGTATTGGTACTGTTTTAATGGTCTGCAAACTGGATTTTTTTCAGGATGTATTCCAGGAACGAATGATGAACCGTTCCAGGAGTCCCACACGGAATAATTCTCGATGTGTTTATTCATTTCGATATGATATGTCATATTCATTCCTATGTGCCATGTCTACAGTCTATATACATACATACAATACAATACAATACAATAAAATACAATACAATACAATATTATACATACATTACATACATTACATAACATAACATAACATAACATATCTAGATAATATATATATAGGTGTATGTAACTAACGTACATGTAACATGTACCCTTCTTGACCTTTCACCGCATTTGTGGCTCAGCTGTCACCATGTCGGGGCGCTGGATGCAGCGTCTGGGGCAGATCTCACGGTGCCTCTGCAGTGCCTCGTCGGTGTGTTTGAAGATGGTGTATATCACGAAAATGGGATATTTTCACCATTATCCCCAACATTTAATGATGTTTAATGATGTTTAATGATGTTTAATAGGGCAAATTGTTATAAACAATCCAAAAAAATTGGGGAGTATCCGAATTTTCGACCGAAATCTCTTCAGTTGGGACATTGAATCTCACTACTGTTTGATGTTTCAATCCTTATTTTGGTGGTTAACATGGTTAATATTGCCAGTTTTGATCAGTTTTGATATTGAAACAATGGCGATGCTTGACAGTTAACATCGGGTCATCCACAGAACGTATCCCATGTAATGGTTGGTCAACACACGGAAGTTGCAATGGATGAGTAGCTTCCACCATCAATGAAAAGGGGCTGTGAAACAGATGAGTTTGTGCCCAATACTTGGTCATGGGGAGAGTTTTTTGAGTGAGCTTAGCTATTATCCGCTTGTAAATGGCATGACTCGGTTTTGGATGGTTTATGAACTATGATTACTAGCCACGTAACTTGTAAGGCCTGCAAAAACTGGTTTTCAACCAGTGACATTAGATATAGAATCTGGACTAAAAGCACCATTTTGGACTTTGGACCATTGAAGTCTCGAACTGTTGTATCTGAAGAGGCGGCCATGGTTGGGCCCCGCTTCAGCAAGGCGCTGGTCCTTCCACGGAAGGCTTCTTTAGCCTCAGCGCCAAGAATATTGATGGGTATCTCGACAGAAATGGTGGTGTTAGAAAGTGCTTTAAGATGCTTTAATGTGTTTAAAACAATGCCATGTTTACCATCCCCCAGCCATCACCGTGTTTATAGGTGGTATGGTTACCATTCCCAGTCATGGGTTTATGGCATGGTTTTAACCACATGACGCCATATGTACATGTTGGGTGCTTAAAAGAGGCCTCATCTGCAGGCGCGAATCATGGAGTTGGATTAAAGGGAGATATTATATGTTGAGCAATGGTGCATCAATTGTCAATGGTGCAATGTCCATGATATATTGAGGTGTCCTGCAAGTTTCCCCTGAGACCAAGTCTTAGAATAAACTGATGCAAAATGAGGTGGTGGTTGGCCAAAACCCAAACCAAAAAGTGCTTCTTGTTCACATTCATTTCTGGGGATGTCAAAACGCCCCACTGTAGGTATCACGAGTTGATCAACAGAAATGGAGATGCAAACAGTAAAAATGTGTGATTCCAGACACAGTGGAAGGAAATCCAAAAGTGGGGACACGAGCAGAACTGAAGAAAACCGGGATTCAGCCTCCAACAATGACGCCCTCCTGTACAGGTACAACTGGCTTTACAACTCCATTGATCTGTAGCATTTGAAACCCCGATTGACAACATTAGCATTGCAGTAGCCCATGAAGTGGAGTCCCTAGCCCATGATATTGTGAAGATATGTGAAGCATCCGGATTTTGTATTCCAGTCTTGGTGATATCCCCAAGTTTCTCCCCACTTTTCCGTAATTTCTGGACCATCTCTGAGGCAAGAGATCGCGTTTTCATCCCTACGGCGGCCGGTGCTGGTAACGAACGTGGCATCTAGATGAGGATTCACCAAGAAACACTACAAGGAGCTGATCGAAGCCTGGCACTGCCTGAAAAAATGATGTTTAAACAAGATAAAAATTGTGTCATGTGGCTAAAACAATGCCATAAACCATCCATGACTGGGAATGGTTTCAATCCCACCTATTTATTCAGTGAAATTGGGGATTGTTTATTCTTGTTTTACCAACATTAAAGGGAAGCATCCTCAACAGAGCCTTAAAACATCTTAAACCGGTCTTGTGGGCTGTAAATGATTTGCCCTTGTCGGCAATGGACCTGATTTTTGCAACCCTAAGGAACTGAACAAAGAGGTCGCTGGATTGACGATCATGGCATTTCCATGCAACCAATTTGGAGCGCAAGAGCCAGGCCAATATCGCACCGTTTTGATTCGTAGATCTTGGTGACGGGTTAGTATGTTAATTAATTTGTTGTTCTGTATATAAACTTTTGCAGGGTATCTAAGTTTGCCCACGGCAACTTCAAGGGCAAAGTCGCACCCTGACTCTATCTTTTGTTTAGGCATAGTTAAGGCATGGGAAGGGGAGCAGAAATTGGTTTCTTCAATATTTCGGAGGATCCCAAAAAATGACGAGCAGATTTTCTCAGCTGTTTTCCAGTGTGGAGCCATGCATCCAGGCACTGCATCTGAGATCAAGAGCTTTGTGAAGGTGCCGCGAATGGTCCATGGAGGTCATGATGCTGTTTGGATAGGCATTGCTTCTAGATGGATGATGGGTTGTTTTCAGCATTTGCCAATTTGCTTCGCCATATCTTGAGGATGTCTTTTATTTTAAAGCTGTATCTAGGGCCAGAAAAAAAAAAAAAAAAACTGATAATTGTCTCATTGGAACGAGCTGTTTCAGTCAGGGATTGATCCGTATCGACAGCAGTGTGACTAGCTTTTCCTTGGTAAATCAATATGACATCATGGCTGGATGGAGAAAAGAAAGAAGATGTGATTCCAATTTCTGTAGATCCTCAATCCGTCGGACAAATAGAAAAGTAATCACTAAAACAACATCAGCTTCTGTAAATTCATCGTAGATCAGCTGGCTGCATAAACCTTGCAGGAGCAGGGCGCACCTGTGGATGATCCTGATTCAGGTGGAGGGCTAGTACTGAAGTTTGGGTGGCTATAGTTGAGTTTGAATCACTATCTGGTTTAGCTTGGTTTAGCTTGGTTTAATGGTCTGTGAATTATTTCTTTTTCTGGCATTTAGTGCAGATGGTCATGGATTGAGTGACCTTTCCAAAAGAAATCCTCAAACGCGTGGTGGCTTTTTGGAACGCTGACCACTTCCAAGGGGAAAGGCGACATAAGTCAATGATACCCTCTGGTTATTTAACATAGCCATGGTATAGATGGCCCATAGAAATAGATGATTTTCCCATTAAATTTATTAAAACCTCCATTTAGTTCAGGGATTTTCCATGGCGAACTGTTAGTCATAACCAGGTTGGGTAAGTCATCCGGCGTCAGGATTTCTTCTCATGGAGAAGGTGGAGGTGAATGGTCCGGGCACACATCCTGTGTACGCCTTCTTGAAATCCTCCAGCCACGCTGCCGACATCAAGTGGACTCTCAGCCAAGTGGGTGACATGTTTTCAAACTGCTTTCATTCTCAATATTCTCACAAGCCCTATGTATAGGATTTGTCCGGAACACCAAAATCCCATAGATGCCATAGTTTATCAGTTGATCATCATTACCCCAATTGAAATTGTAAGTAAATCAAGGGTTTTCCGTTGATCCGCACATCATTTATGGAGGTCTCCTTTTTGGTCAACCACCTGTTTCGCGAACGCAGAATGAGTCTGGGTCCCAACCTGTGTCATGTTTTTCACTCTTCAGGACATATCCCTTGGTTGAAAATGCTACATGTCTGTTCCATTGTTGATGATGAAATCCCGCTATTTTTCATTCAGTCCCCATTTTGTATGGTGAAATCCCATTTCCCAGCAGCTTTGCCTTCGGGTCACAAAATTAAATCACCCCAAAAGTGCTACCCACGGGTTCTGTTCTAAGTAATTCCAACGATATGTTTGATGGTTGCTCCTGTTGTTGAGGATTAAGTCCCATGTTTCTGCATCTATGGATGAAGAATGATTATTCCATAATATGATTCCCCACTTGTTCAATCACCGTTGTTCTGGTCCCTTCATGTCTTCCAGACGAAAAAATATATTCCCATTATATCCTCCATTATGATATTCGATATTTATCGTATCCCTTCTATATCCTATCAAGTCCTATATCCTATATCCCCATTATTAATCCATTATGAATCCATTATTACACCTCCGGTTATTTAACATAGCCATGGGAAATAGCCCATTTATAGATGGTTTACCGTTCTTAAAACTGGTGATTTTCCATGGCGAACTGTTAGTCATAACCAGGTTGGGTAATCCATTATTGATCCATTGTATCCCCATGGATTATCCCCTTTACCCTCTGGTAAACTAACATAGCTATTGAAAATGGTCATTTATAGTGAGTTTTCCCATTAAGAATGGTGATTTTCCATAGCTATGTTAAATTACCAGAGGGTAATCCATTATTGATCCATTGTATCCATTGATTCAGGTTAGTGAAATATCACAAAAATTACCCAGATCCATCATTCATCCATTATTGATCCATTGTATCCCCAGAGGGGCATGTTTCTGTCTAAAATCCAGGAACTTCGCTTCTTACTTTCTGGTGACCCGCTCCGGCGCCGTCCAGCACCTGCCTGGTGGCCGCAACGGACCTGCCAGCATGCGCGGCGCCATCGATGCGGCCTAGGGCCGTGGCAGCCGTAAAATCCGTAGCCACCAAGAGATTGGGGGAAGTTCAAGGGAAAATTCGAGCGAAATGAGGATTTTGTTGAAGTCAAGTCGGAAAAAACAACAAAGAATGGTGATTCAGATTGAGATTTGGGGTGACTCGCTTTGTAGATTTTGGATGGTTGTTGTGGAGTTGAGCAACGATAGATTTACAAAGATGGGAAGATATATCCAGAAAACAAATGGAGAGAGACCTACCGTATTTTTGTTGTCTGAACATTTTCGTGAAAACTCAAGACTGATTGGAGATTGAGAAAAATTAGATGGATTTCCTGCAGGGAATTGCAGGGATCAAAATCAACAATACATGGGATGATAAGAATGATGATATATTTCTTCAAGCTGTTTCGGTTTGATTTTGGCACCATGTTGTGATTCAATTGGCCCGGACTCTTGAGTCGTCCCCGAAATTCACCAGCAATGGGAGTTTCGCACTCTGGATACTCTCCAAAAAACCAAAAAGAGAGGAAGAGAAAGAATGAAACTAACCGTAGAATTGCGTAGAACCACAGGTTGCTTCTTGCGACTCTTTGCTTCGATTTTCCGCAGACCGTACTCCTGGGCTGCGCGAAGAGTGTGAGAATCTGTGAGATCCATGGATCACGAAACTGCAACCTGCTCCTCAGATGTTGATATTTGACTCTGTTTTGCTGCAACCTGAAAAACAACATATGGTGAATGATTGGTGATTTCACATGTACCCTCTGGTTATTTAACATAAAATGGGCCATCTATACCATGGCTATGTTTAATAACCAGAGGGTAATAATGGATTAATAATGGATTAATATTGGTGATTTCACGTGTAGATGTTGTTTTCTCAACAATTTTCTGCACATTGGCCCAGCGATCCAGCGCGGATCCACCAGCTCCCCCTGTCCAACCGCCGGACGGACGCATGATCCGCGCGCCACGTGTCGCGGTGAGAGATTCGTCCGGCGGGCCCTGGGAAGGGTGGCGAAAAAGTGGCGAGGAGAAAAAAAAATGGCGAACAACGGTAATATCGAAATTTCACACTGGAAAAATGTATGAACATGTGAAGGTGGCATTAAGATGTTCATCATCATCATCATCATCAACAACATCATCATCATCATCATCAACATCATCATCATCATCAACATCATCATCATCATCAACATCATCATCATCAACATCATCATCATCAACATCATCATCATCAACATCATCATCATCAACAATATCATCATCAACATCATCATCATCAACATCATCATCATCAACATCATCATCATCAACATCATCATCATCAACATCATCATCATCAACATCATCATCAACATCATCATCATCAACAATATCATCATCATCATCAACATCATCATCAACATCATCATCAACATCATCATCATCAACATCATCATCATCATCAACATCATCAACATCATCATCATCAACATCATCATCATCATCAACATCATCATCATCATCAACATCATCACCATCAACATCATCATCATCAACATCATCATCAACAACATCATCATCATCAACATCATCATCATCAACAATATCATCATCATCATCATCAACATCATCATCATCAACATCATCATCAACATCATCATCATCATCAACATCATCATCATCAACATCATCATCATCAACATTATCATCATCAACAACATCATCATCATCAACATCATCATCATCAACATCATCATCATCATCAACATCATCATCATCATCAACATCATCATCATCAACAATATCAACATCACCATCATCATCATCATCAACATCATCATCATCATCAACATCATCATCATCAACATCATCATCATCATCAACATCATCATCAACATCATCATCATCAACATCATCAACATC
>Ga0126342_10021090_pt1 | contig 10891 bp, 10 predicted proteins | sample Cyp1metagenome_FD_92528 | JGI IMG/M metagenome (GOLD analysis project Ga0126342, IMG submission 92528) | Coral microbial communities from Lord Howe Island, Old Settlement Bay, Australia - Cyphastrea 1 metagenome | ecosystem: Host-associated > Invertebrates > Cnidaria > Coral ... | reverse complement strand
GAAGTTCTCGGCAGAGCTGAACATGCCCTCCATGTCTGCCACTGCCGAAGTGTCCCAGGAGCCGATCGACTGGTTGAATTTCTTGGCTTTGTAGAACATGCCCTGCATGTCTGTCACCGCCGATGTGTTCCAGGATCCTATGGGCTCGTTGAAGGAGGTTTCAGCAAACAATCTTGACATGTTCATTACCATCCCCACATCCCAATCCGGTATCTCGCCGTAGATGGAGATCAGATCAGGTCTTGCCTCAGCTTGAGCAGGTAAACAGTGGATGTTTCGGGCACCTGTTTGAGCAAAGAAAGGGAAAAACATGGGATCCTCGCGTCAACCCTACCAAGTATCGCTTTCCGACCATCGCCAGCGACGGACGGCTTCGCGCAGCTCGGTGTCGTTCTGGAAGGCCCGGCAGCACAGCTCCAGACAGTGGCAGGAGCTCGACATCAGCAACGCCAGCAGCCGCATCAACGCCATGGCGATTCCACCCAAGGCGTAGGAAATTTCCGGAGGTCGCAGAGATGTAAAAACTGATCCAGTTGCGGGCACAAATGGTTACACGATTCCCGGCCGCCTATGGCATGATAACATTGATAACATCATACAATCTAGAGGACAATACAAACCTAAACAAGTCTCAACTACAGCAGCCGCGTCTGTTATGCTGATCCAAACCGATCAAATTCATCCCTCAAGGCGTTCCTCGTCTTTTCTCCACCATGGTTAGTGAGTAGGTTGTGAATAGAGTGACCACAGGATTAAGGCCCCTCGCGTTCAGCCTGCACAGTGTGTGCACCAGTGCCTGCGCGCATCTTTCAAAACCATACTCATAATTGTTGAAAACATTGACAGCGTCGGCTCTTGCAGTCGCAACTTGATGGAATTGAAGGGGATCAAAGATGGTCACAAAGAAAAATCGCAGCCCAAAAAATGTGATGAGATGAGGGGTTCACAGGATTCCAGCAGTTTAACACAGCTTGGCGAGGCACCGGGGTGAGGTGCTCCACTATGAAGCACCAATTGGTGGTGTCAAGAAATCTTTCGCCTTGCACAAAATCTGACAAGTGGTCAAGCCTTGAACAAGACATCCGAATCCAAAAGCTTCTCAAAACAAGACAAGTCCAGAAGTTTCCAAGACAAGTCCCATCCTCAAGAAAGTACTCAACCTAGTTGCTGACCATTTATTTGGGTCACACCAGAACAGCTCCAGGGAAAACTCCGGTCGACAGAGAAAAATTGGGCCCTTCCGCTCAATCTTTGGATGAAACGAACAGAAGAGTGAATGCTGTAACTGAACATATAGGGCCTATAGGCCTATAGGGTACTCCCCCAGAAGTTGACATGTTTGAAGGGAACATCGTGATTGACCGATGGATCTACAATTACCACGTGTTCAGACAAATCGATGTTGCGTAGTGTGAGAGTTCCATGTTTCCAAGCCTATGCGGATCCAAATGCACTCGCCTGGCAGCGTTGAGCAAATCTTCGACATCGCCATACCTCCCAGTGGATCCAGCCCTGACTTGAGAATCCCTGGATAAGCCATGTCATCAGATGTCATCTTAATTTGGCTGACTTTTCACCCAATCGTACAGCAGCAAAAAAACTCTTCATCGGATGACCCTGTAATGGTCAGGTGTTCGGCATATGCCATGCCCACAGGAATAGCCGAAACTACGAATGTCATCATTCTCGAAACATCTTTTTATCGTGGCGAACTATGTATATTAGGTGCGAAACAATTGGCCTGGAACTGCCGATTTCAGCATGACAGATCAAATTAAAGTCAAAGTTAAAGTCAAATTCGGCGATTGAAAACATATAAAACATGCAGTATATTCTGCTGTGATTTGCCAATATCACCCGTTTTCAACAGCTCGCCTGCTGAACTGCTGCAGATACCATCTCAGTACCTCAGCCGACAGGTGCAACATCCCCTGGCTATGTCAAGCCTGTCACAAACACTCACAAATGACAGGTGGTAAAAATATAATGGTTGTTATATTGTATTGGTTAAAATAGGTTAAAGTATGCTCAGTTAAAGTCTGGCTTTCCTTTCAAAAAGTTTCAGCTTTTCTCTCGGCACATTCGTTTGCTGGCATGTACATCGTGACAGTCATTTGCATTGACCTTCTGCAGAATCCTCTTGGAAAAGTATTCCGCGGCCAAAAAGTTGTACCAACGCAAGGTGGCAGCATCAATCTCTTTCATTGCTGCTTCGCTGTTCAGAAACATCCATTCATCCGGAGCTTCCGACATGGATTTCCATTGAGGAAGATCAGCTGAACTTTCTGAGACCAGATCATTGCCATTTGGATTCCCATATCGAGCAAAGTTTCCAAGATATCTGGACATGATCTGGGACAGCTTGCTTTTGGAAGCCCCCCTCCAAGATGCCATATCACTGCCATGCATGCTGCGTTTTGCACCTGCAAAGCAATACAAAAAGACCGGACTGCTGGAACTCATGAGTTTGGCCATAAGATGAGTCCCGGCAAAATACCAAAGGTCGTTGCTAAATAAGCTCAATGCTTGATGCACAGCTCTTGCTTCTGATTCAACATCCTTAGGCCAATAGTGCGACAATACTGTAGCAGCATTTTCACCAAAGTCTCGCCGAAAAAGTTCCTCTAAATCTGCACGAGAACGAACTTCGGACTGGCAAAAGATGGTCTGCTCCAATTCAGATTTACCCAAGCCATCGTTCTCAGTCACTCCAAGAAGAACAGGGACCTGGTGAAAATTTCCCGCCAGCAACGCTTCCATGGATGACATGGGTTTGATGGAAGCACGGCGATCAATGGCAGGTTCGTAGCAGTCATTGGCAGATTCACTGATGCTATGGCGAATGATCTGCTCTACTGGTACTGAACGCATTGCTTCCATCTGCCTGTCTTCTCGGCCAGTTATTTCCTGGAGGGACTTTGAAAAACAGAGTTGATCCATACTTGTTGGTGATTCAACCCATCAAAGAAATTGTGAATTGGGGTCAAGTGTTCTACAAGTTATTATGGTTCATAAAGAAATCTCAAGCTAAGAACCAGCCATTGTTTCCACTACATGTCCTGACAAAGTTCACATCCCCAGTCTTCTGCAGTTTTCCCAAGCCACACGTCGCAACTGCCAGCCACTTGTCGAACATTGTTTAGGTCCGAACAGCTCTGCACCATAGCCCTGTGGAATAATCCTTGAGCAGCAGGGGATACCAACAGTGTGGAGACATATTGTGCCCCGGAGGAAAGGCCCCAAATGGTCACATTTTTCGGATCCCCACCGAAGGATGCAATATTTCTCTGGATCCATTGCAGTGCAAAAATCTGATCCAAGATGGCATAGTTGCCAGATCCGGATGCAAGCTCGGGGTGAGCCAAAAAACCCAAAATGCCCAAGCGATAGTTGATGTTCACGCAGCACAGGCCTGAGATGTTGGATGATTTTTGATGTTAAGGAATGGTCCAAGATCAACTGCCATCCCCCAAAAAAAAAACTGTTCCCCAAAGATTGAAACCTTTCAAAGGCACCTTGTTGCAAAGCCAGTTGATGTCCACTTTCTCTCGGAGAGTGAGCAGAATGGCACTTGCCACCTCCACCATGTATGTAAAACAATACTGGCACTGAAGCATCCTGACCTTCCAGTGCTTTCACTGGTGTCCAAATATTCAACTGCAAACAATCCTCATCATCTTCCAAAACATAGCCATTGAAGGTCTGAGTAGGTCGACTTGGTTGAGGACAGCGATGAAGGGCCACGTTTCGTCGAGGAGCTTCGGCGTCTTTCAGGGGCTGTGGGGGTCTCCACCGTTGGTCTCCAGAGGCCGCGGCGGCATATGGAACTGCCAAGAAACGGGCCACGGTCTCACGCAGAGTTCCTCGAACTTTCCCTTGGTCCAAAGTCACTGTTGGACCATCGCCATCCAGGTCCATGGGCTAAAAAGTGATGCCAGAAATCATTGCAAGCGAGAATGATCAAATAAAATAACATGATTGCTTTGAAATGTAATTGTGAGTAATTGCTTGCGAAAATCATTGGGTTTAAATACAATCAATGACTGAGTTTGCTAAACCGTTCATCACACATCAAAGACAGATGTGATGAGTACTGTTGCACTTTTTGTGCAGGTGCTGACACGTTGCAGGTCAATGCAAAGTACACACTCGGAATTCTGAAGTATGTGGGGGGTTCCATAAATGGGGGTATCCCCAAATGGATGGTTTATTTCATGGAAAATCCCATTTAAAATGGATGATTTGGGAGTACCCCTATTCTAGGAAACCTCCATGTGGGTGTTTGGAAGGAGTGTGCACAGCTTCCCCCGGTTTTAGTTCGATGCCCAGATTCTCCAGTCATTCACAGCTGAATCCCCATGATACATCATGATACCATACAGCAGTGACAAGTGCAGGCTCAGAATTCTGCATCTATACACTACGAAGAAGAGGATTCACATCTGTTGATTCTGTCATATTCTGTCTACACATCTGTGAAGCTCTATGTGAATCGAACAAGGAGAATAGGGACCCATCCATACCTTCGTATCATACCTTGATCCAGCCAAATCCCCACCGCCAGCTATGGCTCCAAGCAACTTTAACCACGGCACAAGTGGTCAACAGCACCTTTGAGAAGAAACATAAATCCGGCACAGCTGAAAAATGGATCGTGTCAGCCCGTTGTGCAATCCAAAATTCAAATTCTGTTTGGATCTGACAAAGTCCAACTTTCAACATAAATCCAGCAGGTAATGAGCAGCTCCCACGTTTTTCTCCATCCTTTTTTTGTTCCGTTGCCGCGGAAGCTGCACCCTGCAACCTCGGCAGAGCTGGCAAGGCCCCATGCAGCTCATCTCCTGTGGAGTCAGCACAGCAAGAAACATCAAAAAATAGATTCAGATCGATCATCATTTCCATCATGGGTCAATATTCATCAATATTCATCAATGAGCCATCAAGAAAATATCGTACAAACATGACATGAAACGAACATAAGATGGCCACAAAACGGCCATAGAATGGCCGTTTCCAAAGATGTTTCCGTCCTGGAATCGCTCCTGGAGGTACGACCTGCCGGTCCAACTGGTGACGATTCGCGTGATGTGAGGCACGACTTGGTGCGAAGCCAAGGGACTTCGGTCTCTCTTGGAGCGGAGCTTGTTTCCTCCACGGTAAAACGTGGCCAAATTCACAGCCGAACCATGATCCAAGTGATCTAAGTGTGTAAAATTTGGACACATGTCAAAATCTCAAAATCTGCTGCCATTTTTGGAACTTGGAGAAAGTTTGGCAAAAAATGTCACAACTCTGCCCAGTCCTTTGCGCCTGGACCGACTCCTGACAGCGTCGCGACTGTTTCAAGATCTTTCAGCTGACAACATGCCCAGAGCCTGCCCCTTCTTCGATCACTTCGGCCTGTGAAATGCGAATCAAATCCGACCGAAATCCATAGAAATCCTGGTAGATGAGACTGTCCGGAATGTTTGGCCAAGTTACTTCTGCTTCGTTCTCTCCTGCCTCTCCTGCGATCGACACTTTTTTTTCTGAGACACAAATCCACCTAAAAGCAAATTTTGACCTTCAAAATTGGGAAAAGATTTGATCACAGCCAAAATCTGTCGCAGCCACTGAGTGTCTGGTGCTGGCAATCCCAGTCCTGTAGCTTTGCGAGGAACTGTTTCGGCCCTTGGACCCAATGGATCCGATTTCATCTGGGGGGATGAAAATTGCTGGCCTCTCAAAAGGATTTCAAACGAATAATGCTCTGATTCCAATTAATTAATGTATAATCAAAATTCTATGACATAGATTTTTCAATAGAATCTTCTGAGTCAATCATAGAAGTATATTCTAATTTTTGATACAATCAATTATGTATCCATATTGTGTATATATATATCCATCCATATATCCATATATATCCATATTAATATCCATAATACATCCATAATATATCCATAATACATCCATAATATATCCATAATATACCCATAATATATATCCATAGTATACCTATATTCTACCATATTCTACCTAACTTTTACCAATCTTCCCTAAGTCGCCAACTCTTCGGCCAGGTTCCCTGCGAGGTTCTGGACCTCGACCCACCTCTGGACCAAACACTGGGAGAATGGACTTTTTTTTTGGACCAAAAAAACCCATGAAAACTGGGTCTTCGTTATGAAATGTTATGAACATATAGATATATATATATATTATAATATTGATGTAATTGATATGGTCATAGAGTCATATATTAACTGATGATTTGTTTTTACCTTGAAAATTGGGGGGGTCATCTTCAAAAACCATGTCTTCAGAGAAAAACACATAAATTATCATACATTATGGCTAGAGTTGAATCAAGATATTCGAATTAAACCGCCTATTAGGGTGACACATGGTGACATTTACAACGAAACAAGTCTGTCGCTTCCCTTTAACATGGATCGTGAATTGAGAGGATTTGACTCATGTGGCCACGGTCGTGGATCTGGGCAAGTGCTCAGCATTTGGATCACAAAACCAGCACTGAGTCTTAGTACTGACATCCTGAAAATGGTTGGTGAACCGATTTCAGCTCTAGCGCCAACTGAAGTGTTGGAGAGACCCCGGCCTGCGCAAAATTCACGCGCAATTTGGATCCTTGAAACATCTGACCATCCATGTCCTCAGGACATAAAAGTAGATTGGCATAGATCCAGCCACAGTGTCATTCAATGCTATTGGATATCACACGCCAAGACACCTGAACACACATCTCTGCATCCTTCTTGTCCTGGGTTCGAAGTGACAAAGAAAATGGGTAACCCATGGTAAGCCTGTAGCCAAATGGGTGGTCAAAATTGCCATAGCAACTCCAGCAACTTCTCCAAGCTTCGAAGAAACGAACAAAGGCGAAACCTCTGTTCTTCTGGGTATCGTGGTCTCGCGGCAAGTAGACATCACCAATACGACCACACCTTGGAAAAAACTCAAGCCATGACCCTTATGGAGAATTTACATTCAAGAGCTTAGGGGTTGGTAAATTCAATGCAATGGAACACCTGGCAAGCTGTAGACACATCTGCAGTCCAGTTAAAGCTGCATGCTGCGCTATGCCGTCAAATGAAAACCTGTGTCTTGAAACTCCGAGCCCCAAACTTTTGAAAGAAATCCCAAACCTCATCCTTTCTGGTGTCAGGATAGAAACCATCCACCTGACAAATCGAACGACCCAAAAGAAGCGCCATATCAACGCAGCAACACTTTCCTCGCCTTCAAGCTGTGGAGTTCATCAATGTTGTGCGATGGCAACGGCATGGCGGACCGCGTCAAGCATCAACACGTGTGAACATCCGTCGAATCAGGAAATCGCATGTCTATCAACAGAAAGGTTGGAATGTGCAACAAACAGAAAGCATGTTTGGTGTAACATCGACAGTCGTTGTTTAAAAACTTGGATCTTGCAGTTGTTTCACATGTGTTTCACATTCCATTGAGAAACATTGCTCTGGCGTCCATCCGAATCCACGGTTGGCTCAGTCACCGTTGACAGATTGACAGGCCGAGAGCCCGGACTGCGGTGCCATGGCCAACCCTTCAAGGTCATTCAAGCGGTACGTGGCTATCAGCACCATCCAAAAACAGTTGTGGTTAAAGGATGTTAAAGGTCAGTTCAGCACAAAAACTTTTGACGGATTTTAATATGTTTAATGATCTGTGTGCCACACAGAAGGGCACATGTTCTCTTCTTTTCTCCATTTGATTTAATTAAAATATTTAAAAGAAATTGAGACAATGACCCGGTCCAGTGAAGTTCCACGAAGTACGAAGTACTCCTCTGAAAGATGTTGGAAGAAGGATCTATTCGGACGCTACCAGCCGCTTTCATGCACTCAGCAGTGCTTCAGGAGTTCTTTATCTTTCCTCCATCAATTCATGATGCTTCATGCTACCATTGAGACTGTGACAGATGGTTGTGACGGCCCAGGCTTTGGTTGAGAACTCCTTCAACTCCTTCGCCGAATGGTCCCAAAGTAGCACCGTCCAATAACGGAACATAACGGAACATGATTGAAATGTTAATATTCAAAAAAGCAGTGAGAGAATCTCAGTGACAGATTTGTTTGCCGTCGACAAAGTTGGCCCATTGGGGCCGCAGAAAACCAGCACGCGAAGCGTCCGCGAAGCGTCCTTCGAGGTCCCAAGTCCTCGGTCATCTGAAAGTAGACCTGTCAGTGACACGTTGCAGGTAGAAAGTTGTACATCGGGGGTCCTGCTGTGCCGAATGTCATGAAGAATTTTGGGATATTTCACTTGTAACGGAAACCTGGCTGTAATGGAAACATCTATTGAAATTTCTGAACTTGGGAAGCTCATGGAAAAAAACCCTCTATGTGATCCGAGGCAGTCCAAATTCTGTGGTCACACCTGAAAAGGCCAGGTCCTTGTAATTGACAAAAGGACCTTGAGGGCCCCTTGAGGGCTTAGTCATCTAATCAGCAGGCATCTAGAAGCCAAAAGTCAAACTTGTTGTGCAATCAAAAATTCGAAATGTAGGAAAAACGTCTTACATGGATCCTGGATACTGCTCTCCAAAGCAGGGCTTTGGCTGGACATGGATTCCTTGAGGACTCGTGAAATTTAAAAAACTCGCAGAAGTCGCTTGAGGATCATTGCTGGTGTTGCCAAGCCCCATTCCATCGGGTGAAAAGACGACCAGCTGACAGCTTTGTGGTGGATCTGAAGATTCAGTCGAGGTTGCTTCACGTGCTTATCCAAAGCCACTTTCCAAAGGGGATAGCTCCAGCATAACTCCAGCAGTTTCGGTACTTTGGAAGGTAAACAATGGTATCTGGGTAAATTATAATATTTCACTAACCTGAATTAAGGCCATTTGGGGATGATTCCCCTTACTGACCATGATTCCAGTGAGGTCGCAGTGAGGTCGTTATAATTTACCCAGATGGTATTACTACGGTAAACACAACTGTGATTGTGCCAGAATGAAACATCTCAGGAGGATCCGGACTCAAGCACTTCTTCCGCCTGGGAAGAGGCTCCAGCACTTGCCGCTTTTCAAATCTACCGAAGGTTCATCCACTCCGCCATGGCCAGCCAAGTATAGCAATGTGCAGAATGCTCCAATGGCCGGCCCCATAACATAACTCCTTTCATATCTTTCATAGCATCTTGGCAGATTCATGCCTAGCATAGAAGCTTTTAATCAGAAATAGTGGCTGTTGTCAACCTACCTAAGGTGTAAAAGGTGCCAAGTCTTCCTTTGTTTGCTGTGGCGCTGGCTGAATCTGGCTGTTGGTGCAACTGCAGAAATTCAAGACATCTCGACAAACCAAACCAAAAGACCATCCAGGTGATCTCAGAATCACATTTCAACCATTTCAACAGCACAAAACAGGTTGAAGGCTTGCAATGCAATCAATGCAGAAAACGAGCAATGAGAGAATCTGGACTCTCTGTAATCGCCTCCGATTGTTGACACCAAGTGATTAGATTAGACATTGCTTTGGGAAAAACATCCCTGAGCGGCTTGGCAATCTTTTGCAAAGAAAAGCCTTCTTTGTGGCCGGTGGGCTTGGTGAAACTTGACGGCTCTTCACATCTCCAGGGATCACTTTGTGATCTCCAGCCACATGTCGCGAGGTCCAGCATAGAGAAACACAGCTAAAAACAGTGTGAACCATCGACATGCACCAAAAAAACAAACCTCTCCAAACACATCAACATTCAAACAGTATTAAACAGTTTATCAAACATATTCCAACAATGCCAGCTGACTGTGACTCTCACGTCATCGTGGAGTTGAGCGATTTGGAACCCTTCGAAGCCGACCTGAAACCAACACCTTCACTGACTGGTCCGATGGCAACGCCTCGCACACGAAATGTGTTGTGCCGCAGGATGCTGAAAATATGAGTCCTCCCAGCCTCTTGGAGCTGATCCAGCCTGAAACATCGATGTCTGCACATTTGTGCGTAGGTGTTCTAAAACATGTTTGCACGCTGTGGTTTGATGAATATCACTGAACACTTCAGAGTGTCTTCATCTTTAACATCATTTAACATCATTTCATGCTGCCATTGAGGCTCTGACAGATGGTGGTGCTGGCCCCGCTTTCGGTTGAGAAGCAACGCCTTCACCAGTCCCAAGAAAGAACTACTGTATCCAGCACTGTCAGAATCTGGGGTAAGAATTGGATAAAAAACAGAAAAAAAGTGAAGAAATATGTTTCTTGTTGATCAACTTTTTTGTCTTTTAAGTGAGTGGTTGAATTCTTTTCTGTCGGCTTGGACTGAAGCATACACAACTTGAACCAGGACGAGTGGACTTGAAGCCCCCCAACCTGCGAAAGGAGACTTTGCGTTGCGAAACGCTTAATTGTGAGAAGAGGTACTCTGGCATCAACTTGTCAGATCTTGTCAGAAATCACACATCTACTGCGGATTACCTCATTAGAAATATGTGGCTCTGGACTCTGGTACGTTTTTCCTGCCCCAAGCAGTACCAGCATGCACCAACCCACACCTCTGGGGGCTGATCCAGCCTCGAAGAAAAAAATGTAATGAAGAGTTCCGCCCATGAATCTTGAAAACAATATCCATGTTGGTATGTCGGACATGTCGTACACGTAGCAGTGTTTGAGGATGTGTTTATCTTTCTTCAATCAGTTGATGATACTTCCTGATACTTCATGATACTGTATGATACTTCATGATACTTCATGCTATTGTTGAGACTCTGACAGATGGTGGCGACGGTCCCGGCTTTGGTTGAGAACCAACTCCTTCCCTCACGGGTCCCAAAGCAGCACCTTCCAGCAAATAGAATCTGACTGTGAAGAATGAAAAATAACGAAAACACACTTCCAATATAAGAGTCTGGTTGAAGAATTTACATGAAAATG
>Ga0126342_10021089_pt1 | contig 10891 bp, 13 predicted proteins | sample Cyp1metagenome_FD_92528 | JGI IMG/M metagenome (GOLD analysis project Ga0126342, IMG submission 92528) | Coral microbial communities from Lord Howe Island, Old Settlement Bay, Australia - Cyphastrea 1 metagenome | ecosystem: Host-associated > Invertebrates > Cnidaria > Coral ... | reverse complement strand
GTGTTTGAGCGAGCTCGATGGTGCTGAGCCAGCTCGTTGCAGTTGAGCGAGCTCGCAGAAACTTCCCAATGTGTTAAATTGCCAGGTTCAGTCCCCACTGATTACTTTAGTGCTAGATATGGTACCTCTGAAAAAACCCAAGGTGACTGTCAAAACATACCCCTGATGAAATTGAGCCAGCTACATGTTTTGAGCTAGCTCGAAAAAATGGAAGATTGTGGATTCCACCATTCAATTCTGTTGCTTCTGACGTGATTTGACAAATATTTGTGGTTTTTTACGCCTTGATATTTGAGTCGTCACCAATAATACATGAGGATTTGACTCACTGAAGAAATCTTGTTTCACCCCAAGTGGCGCCATCCCAGTGGACCAAATTTTCGGTTGCCTCTTGAGAGCAGGACTTCCAAAACTTGGTGACTTGTTGAGATTTCAAGTCTCAACAACCCCAACCATATATATGTATATATATATACATATCATGAATCAACTAGGCTTATCGTTTGCATCACATTGGGATAATTTGGGATAGACAGTCAAGGCCATCATTGGGCACAATCGTTTGCAGAGTTACAGTACCATTGCGAAATGTTGCAACAAGGGGTCATGGTTTCGAACTTTAGGTATGCACATGGATAGCACTCTCATTCCAGCACCAAAAACTGTTTGAGCCCTTCATAAATCCTCCTTTTTATCTGATTTCTTGAGCCATGAAACTAACTCTTTATCCAAGATTACCCCATCCGAACGGGTCGCACCGGCACAACCCAACTCCAGGTGCTGCTTGTGGCTGGTGGTACGGGTTCGGCCTGGACCATGGTGGTAGTTTTTCAAATAAAACATTGGTGATTTGATCGTTTAACAATGGGTTAACATTGGTGAATGATGGGATGATCATGGGATAACATAAGTCCAATAACCTATAGTTTCTGGTTGGTGGTATACCTATACCCCTCTGAAAAATGATGGACTTCGTCAGTTGGGATGATGACATTCCCAATATATGAAAAAAATGTTCCAAACCACCAATATACTGTATGTATAAAGAGATACCCTGAACGGTGTGGTGTTTTGAACCAATCTAACTAAGTGTTTTCAGTACGTATATACCCACTAATATTACATAGATACTAACTTGGCTAAGTATGGGGCACGATTCTGATGAACACTTATGAAGTGAGGGACCCAAGTATCATTCCGAGACAAATATCATGTTGTTGGTTATAATATATATATATATATATATATATATCTAATATCTTTAGAACCAAAACCCGCAGAAATCTAAGGGTTTGAAAAATACCCGACGAGCTTTTCCGACAAAACCCGAGGTATTTTTACCTAGTCTGAAAGTACGGGTTAGGTACGGGTTAGGTACGGGTTAGGTACGGGTTAGGTACGGGTTAGTACGGGTTAAGTACGGGTTAGGTACGGGTTGACCCGAGGAATTCTTAGGGTTTTGGTTCTCCATGCAGGTACGTTGCATTCGTTCTTGTCCCCATTGTTACGTAATTAGCGATAAATCCACAAAAGTTTGTTGGTGAAATCCGGAATTTTCAGAAACAGTCAGAAACATATGGGTTTGTGTCAAAATGGGGATTACCCCTAAAATGGCAATTCAACCAGAAAAATGCACTGTTTTTGGGGTACCAAGTCAGGCAGTGCTCCACCTGCTGCTGATGACGCTCCACCACTTCCGGCGCCGGCTGCGCAGGCTGCGCGGCCGCCAGCGCGGCGCTGCGGCGCCGTTCGCGGCTTCGCTCTGCGGTGCGGCTGCCGCAGAGGCCGCTGGCGCAGTGGCCCAGTTTGGTGAAGGCGCCCATGGCGCGAGACCCGGTGTGGCCCTGTTGCGGGATGATGGGACGGAGATTGCTATGGATATATGATGGTGTTTCATATGGCAGTGTGTCAAAACCTTGTACCCCTGGTGAACATCAAAATAGCTGGTAAATGGATGTTCATCCCCCTAAAAATGGTATTAATAGGTATTGATCCATATACCCATATTAGTTCCATGGTAACCATGAACCTTGAACTAAACCGGGAATACTTAAGATGCAATGTGAGAGGACATACCCATTTGGGTCACTGGGATTCCTATGATTCCTATGAAAAGCTGGCAGCTTCAAGGTCAATAGCCTTAACTCTCCTTGACTTGTCCTGGGTCTGGTGATAAAGTATTGAAACTTCTGATGACCCTTACCGCAAACTACATCAAGAAATCATCAAGAAAGGTCACTCATCGACTTGCTGTTACAACATACTTCTGGAACCATACTTCTGAAACCTCCGTGAAATATAAAGCTTCTGTTTGGAGCCAAGCAAGTCGTACCTAGGACCTAGCTTTGGGCTCCTCTACGCATGAACATCAGCTGTGCTGGAACCTGCTGCAAAGCCGAAGAAAGGCAAGGAACACTGAGACAAGCCTCTACAATTGGTGGGTTTATGACTCCATTCTCCTGGTAACCCTGGTGAGTGGTAGTCATCATACGCCCACTTATGGCTTGTCGGTAAATTGATGAGAGGCGAGGAGCCCCTTTTGAGGGGGTTAAACGGACTGATGGACCGTGTCAACGTCACAACACAGTCACAGTATATAGTTATGTAATGTACAGTAATTATGTCATATTCTATAATTATAGGATATTATAGGAATAATATGTGGAATATTTGCTGCAAATAATGTTGGGCACAACTCAATCACTGACAGATGATGGCATAATCTTGTCAGGGGGCTAGATAAACGTTGCTGGGGAAGAATCACACCTCATGGTTACCATATGAGCGTTGGCAGTTTGACACGTTTATCAATCCGGATCCCGAGGATCCGGAGTGCACGTGTTGTGTTGCCATGGCTGCCTTGGGAAAGTCCCCAGTTGACATCAATTCCTCCATCTTAAGACGCAGCTCCCCAATCCAATTGTCCGACGATTCAACCAAGGTTTATCTAGTTCATTGATAAACACCTGCACCACAAAGCAATGATTTAAATCTCAAAGAAATAGATAAATCCTGATGGTTGATATTCCCAAAACTAATGGACCCAAAGGTCTAGTCCATCTTCAACCCCAGGCTCCTGTGGTGAAGGGGCATCGGGCATCGGATCCAGAATGATCCAGACACATCAACAAAAACTGCTTGGTGGTTGACCTACCCATCTTGAAAAATATGACTTCGTCAGTTGGGATGATGACATTCCCAACTGAATGGGAAAATCAAATTCATGTTCCAAACCACCAACCAGAAACAAACACTGAAGAATTATGATGTACCAGCCTGGTAAGGACGAAGCAGAGCTCACACCTTGGTCCAAACCAAGAGTTTTTGCCATGGGTTTTGGCATGGTCGTTTTCTATTCATAGCAAAAGATTAGAGGATTAAACTATACATCGAAGGATGACCTAGTTGGTAAAACAGGAAAAACAATGGTTTTGGTAAAATGGAATGCTCATGTTCGCTGGCAAAAGCAATGGCTTTGGTATTCCCCAATTCTCCGCAAACACCCATTTGACTACCCAAAACACGTGTGGTTTCATAGCAAATATGATCAAAACTCCAAAAACAAACCATGAATTTCATGTTTGCGACCCAGCAACCTGAGGGTTTCCGTGACCCCCAAAAAAACATCCATATGAACGGTAAAGAATCATGGGTCCCTAAAGGTACAAACAACAAAAAGGTGATGCTCCTGAATGCATTTTCTTGCTACATACAGGTTTGGAGATAGGCTATTGTAATAGGGAAATTAATGATCAGCCGTCAAATTTGAAGTACCCCAATCTCAAACAAACCTATATATGGTATATATAGATATAATACATCTAATTACATGTATATGTATATCCCTATCCCTATTTTGTTTCTCATGTTATCGATCTTTCTCACACGTGAACAAACATCAGCAAATTTGAACTGTTTTTTATCACCAAACCAAATCGTAAAAACTTACCCCAGAATGGCAAAGACATGATCATGATGACATCATCATGTTCTATTCATTCTATTCATCAAGATATGAATGATATGATATATGATATTAGGTTAACTAGATACAATATATGAATGGGATCTATTGAGATGTATTTATCTTATATGGGACATATTTCTGGAGGTACTCATATCATAGAGCTGTTTTTGGAAGTCGTCTGAACACTGAAGGTCACAACCCCTTTCCATCCATTTGTATATCATCGATGTTTCCCTCTTATTTGATTGTCATAAATCAAGGGTATAACGCATTTCGGGACACCCCCAAACATCCACATTTATTGGTTGTTAAATATGCCACTGTATCTGGGTTATTCAATTTTTCCCATTAGATATTTTCAATTTTGGTGGTTAGTTACTTAAGTTAAATCCAGATCTGAGTCAACCAGTACCTGATTTTTGTTCTATCCCCGCCATGGTTGCTTAAAAAAAGTAAATCCCCATTGTTCATTGCTTAAATCCGCCAAACCATTTTTTTCGTTGGTTAGAAGCGCCATGTCCAAATATTATATCTGAATATTATCACCATCACCACCTATAGACCCGACACCAGCCAGGCAGCTGTTGCGATCTACTGCCCCAGGGAGCCTGGCACGAGAGAGTTTCAAGGCGAGAAATGTTTGATGAAAATGATCGAAGAACTGTAGAAAACTGAGGTATGTATACAAAACAATACATGCATGTGTATAGTATATGTGTGTATGTGTGTATGTGTGTAAGTTTGTAAGTGTGTATGTGTGTATGTGTGTATGTATGTATGTATGAATGAATGTATGAATGTATGAATGTATGAATGTATGAATTTATGAATGTATGAATGTATGCATGCATGCATGCATGGATGCATGGATGCATGGATGCATGGATGCATGGATGCATGGATGTATGGATGTATGGATGTATGGATGTATGAATGTATGGATGTATGTATTTATGTATGTATTTATGTATGTATTTATGTATGTATGTATGTATGTATGGATGGATGCATGTATGCATGCATGTATGCATGCATGTATGTATGTACGTATGTATATCTGTATGTGTATGCGTATATCTATATGTGTATGAATCTGTGTATGTATATGTGTATGAAAATGTATATGTATATGTAAATATATGTAATATGTATGCTACACCCCCCTCCCCCCCAAAAAAAAACATACTTTCTTCGAGTAATCCCCGCCAACTGACATTCTATCTGACATACATTCTGACATTCTATCTGACATATATTCTGACATTCTCTATGACATATATTCTGACATCATTCTATTTGGCATTCTTTCTGACATTCTATTTGGCATGTATTCTGGCATCTCTTCTGATATCCTATATGACATTGTTTCTGGCAAGTGATGTTCCGGGCGCGCCCAGACTGAGCTGGAGTCGCCATGAGCTTCTCGCCAAGAAAGAGGGGTGGAAGAAGGAAGGAAAAGAGGAAGGAAGGGAGGAAGGAGTTGCACCTTTGATTAAATCTAGAGACCCTCAGAAAAACTATGTTTCACATGTTTCCTAGTATTTGTATGTTTTTTGGATGTGTTTTGCTTATTTGCATTTATTTAACCATAGATACTTTTTTTTCCATATACACATGCATATGTATATAGAAGCATAACTGAGTCATTAAGTGGGATATGAAACCGATCAACGATTCCACTAGTATAACAAACAAATCCGTCCCTTAACCACGTCCCTTAACCACGTCCCTTAACCACGTCCCTTAACCACCAAAACGCTTGTTTTCCAAAGAAACCTCGAATGGGAACTATGGGAATGGCTCCAAACATCTCCAAACCCTGACACCTCCAATGTTCACATCCCAAACATTTCACCTATCCCAGTCCCACATAGGGACCCTCTGTGAAATGGTCATGCCAATGCTTCCCTGAACATCCCACACCGCTGGTCAGTGGCCTGGATTCTTCGCCTGCCAAGCAGGCTCCAAACAACGGTGCTGACCAACTCATGAAAAGAATGGGCGACCATAAAAGATAAACATCAAAAATCGACCAGCAAAAGTCTGCAAATGTGGGGTTGGGCCCCAAAAGTGGAAAGGCTCCACATCCTCTATTAAAAACGGCTTTCAGCATCAACAGGCAGCATCCCGGAATCCCTGAAAATCTGGAGGAGTTTCACACCATTTTCACCACCCAACTGGCTGTCTTACATGTCAGCCAAAACATCCAAAAAAACGCAATTTCTGTTTTATCTGGACATCAGGATGTATGATAAACTGGTTGGTGGTTGAGCCGCCCCTCTGACAAATATGAGTTCGTCGGTTGGGATCATTATTCCCAATAGATGGAAAAATAAAATTCATGTTCCAAACCACCAACCAGTTATGGTAGTTATGGTTACCCTCTGGTAAACTAACGTAACCATGGAAAATCACCATGCTATTAATGGGTAAATCCCATTGGATCCCAATATTGTCCCATAAAAAATTGGGGGGGTACCCCCAAATCATCCATTTTAGATTGGGATTTTCCATGAAATCAACCATCCATTTGGGGGTACTATAAATCAACCGATAAATCAAAAACTCACCATGGATTCACCGATTTCGAATCATGTTCCCGGATGAGGATCCGCCCGTCGCCTCCATTGGAGTTCGGGCGCTTCAAACGACGGTGGGCTCCACGCATGGACTGAGGAAACGCGAACGAAGTGCGAATGGTTTCGTGGTGATTCTTCTCATCCCAAATTCAATGGATTGGTTTAAGGGCAAATCTGCAGGAAACCATGTTTTCTTTTACCATCAATTATATAGAGGGGGTTCCGGTTCCAATTTTCCCTCAAGCCAATCCATTGACAAATAGATGAGAGGATATGAGAGGATGAGATTCTCAAAGAGGGATGGACAAACCAAGAGTTACTGTATTTGAATCCACAAAGAAATGCTGTAGGGCCTGTAGTAGGAATGCAACTGTGACCAGTGACAGTGACAATTCTCTCCGACAAATTTGGAACTCTCTCTAATCACTGCGGCTATCTTACAATGGCACGGCCACTGCCAGAGTCACAGAAAAAATAACAAGCACATGAAAAAAAATCTGGAACAAAACCAAGACCCACAGCCAAACAACAACAGGAACTACAGTAGTACAACAGACAGAGAGGTTTGCCTGAAGATAGGCTACCTCCAATTCCAAAGGATCATCTTCTTGGAATCCATAGCTTTCACATTTGAAATTTCCATAAGCTGGAAATATGGAAATATCATATCCTTGGTTCTTAGACAAACCCATATCATCATGTGATTTCCCAATGTGCAATCTCTTCACATATTCTTGTGGGGGTGAATCTCACCCCCTTTGGTGCTCAACCCCCCAACGTTTCAGTGACATCAGAATTTATCATATAGTAATTTTATAACAATAATAATGATAATAATGATTTTATCATAATGATAAACATGAAATAGTAATATATAGCAATATAATCTATATCGGGGTTTCCTGTAAATATAGAGGGGTTTACATTGATAATCAGAATATAGAGGGGGTTCCTGTAAATTTTCCCTCACATTGCCAATCTTAGATACCCTGCAAAAAATTAAATTCTTTGCTGGTTAGTAGATATTCCCATTAATACCAAAAGACTAAAGGATTAAAGTATCCATGTAAGATTGACCTAGTAAATTTTCCCTGGTAAAAATCACCACCCCAGAGCACCAGATCTGCCTCTGGCCAAGCCAAATCAGGGCCCAGCCTGCGATTTTTTTAATGGAGACTTGAGCAGCCGGCGGGAAGTTGACACATTTTCTAAGAAGATCCCCTCCAAAAAATAGTAATAATATGATAGACACGTAAATTCCTGGAATTGGAAAACTATGATAATAATGATGTAAATATGTTGTCATTGGAAAAAGATAGACAAGTAAAATCCTGGCGAAATAGTGATAATTCATGAGAACTCACTTGTCTAATTTTCTTGATGACTATATATAAAGCAAAATAAGTCTCGGACTGGTTTTCATCAACAGCAGCTTGGGACTGAAGCCACCAAAATGGGAGTTATTCAGCTATTGAGCCATCAAGGATGCGTACAGAAATATATAGCTTTGCACCCTGGGTACCCTAAACTTTCTGGTTGATAGATGTCTATTCCCCAAATATGGTAATAACCATCCCTATATCTACAATTCTGTGAATCAACTTCCACACATGATAACAAAGGCATGTCTAGCTTATATAGGTTGTCTAAAAAAAACACCACAGAATCCCAGGGTTAATCACCATGTTCCCTAGTAAATCATCATAAATGATCATAAATGGCTATAGTTGTGGATATCCCATTTTCACACACAGCCTTATATTGTGGTATTTTGCTTGAGATACAACAAGGTCAACTCGACAACCTATGGCATGTATGGCATATATATGGGGGTTTCCATCAATGAGGGATCCCTACAATGGATGGTTTATCATTGAAATTCCCATATATATATATGATTTGGAGCTACACCTATGACTTAGGAAACCTCCATAAGGAAATGAGATTGACAGTATAGTCGTGGGTGTATTTTTACTATTGAGCAACTCCGCCGCCGCTTTCAGTGGGATATTTTTAGTGTTGCTTCACGTTTTGATAAGGCAGAACAAAACATAAACAAACAAAAATTGCAGCTATCTGATATACCCTCTGGTAAACTAATATTGAAAATGGCCATTTATAGTTGATTTACCCATTAAACATTGTGATTTTCCATGGTTATGTTAGTTTGCCAGAGGGTATCGGGAATAGATAAGTTGCTTGAGCTGGCAGATAAATTGTTGCCATCAATGACCCCCCAAAAAAAAAACGGACACCTCTAGGTCCAGGCCCCCCCGTATTGTGGTATCGCAGGCTATGCCCAGTCGTCTTTTCGATCGATCCCCTCCAGGAAAATATATATGTAGTATACATATAGTGTAGATGTAGAGTGTAGATGTACACATCAAAAACATACATCAACTATATAACGTAGCATAAAATAACATCACCGAATGCACAAATCTCCGGTGGAGTTGTTACCAGCCAACCTGGGAGGTATGGGTCGCGGAAACGGTGGTGGCCGGGGGGAACTTGCTGTTGAAGTTGTTGAGGAAAGGCCTAGGCCATGGCGACAGGACTGGAGGAGCCAAGACTTCTGGAAACACGAGAAAGACATGAAAATAGGTACCATGAATTACATATTGTGTCTACATATTTCTATTGTTAGAGCTATATTACGTTGCATTTTACTATACATTATACATACATAAATATATATATATATATAAATATATATAATTATACATATATATATATATATACGCGCAACGCCTGGGCAAAGCCCAGGCGTTGCAGCGTAGAGGTTCCCCATTCCCAATAACATGTTGTTGCAACTCTGCATTCCATAGGGAAGATCAACAAGGGTATTGGGGAATATTAAAATCCCACCGCCGTTAAACTTTACATTCAATTAGGAAGATCAACAAGGTATTGTTAGGGAATATCAAAGTCCCACCACCGTTAAACTTTACAATCATTGAAGATCTTCAATAAGGGTTTAATTCTCCCGCCCCCGTTGAACTTCTACATTCATTGAACATCTTCAATAAGGGTTTACTTCTCCCACCCCATTCATTGCGGATCTTCGATAAGGGTTTAGTTCTCCCACCCCCGTTGAACTTCTACATTCATTGAAGATCTTCAATAAGGGTTTAAGGGTTTAATTCTCCCACCCCTGTTAAACTTTTACTACATTCATTGAAGATCTTCAATAAGGGTTTGATGATGATGATGATGATGATGATGATGCTGATGCTGATGCTGATGATGCGGTGCCTGTCGTGGTTGCAGTTCCGGGCAAAGCTCAAGCATTTGCCGTGCATATATATATATATATATATACACACTACGTATATCTAATACATGTTTGGATCTCTGACAATGCAAACCATGAATAAAACACATACTGTTGCGTTGTCGTATGACCAATCATGTGTATACACAAATCTATGTTTATTTGACTTTACATCTATCCATATATAAATGTCGGCACAACTATACTGATCTATACTGATATGTTCATGCAATGTCTACTTGCATGTGCATCCCAGTTGCTAAGTCAGCAAAACTGCATGATATCACATGATAAGCCACTTGTATACAACAAATGATAATATATTATATGGGATACAAGGATATCCCTAGCTGAATTAGACTATTTCACCATCATCGGGGTCTTCCCTATATATAAACCATCATTCCAGTGTCGTCACAAGTTGAAGTCTTGCAAAAATTCAGCCCTATATATATATATATCATATATTTCCATGATATTTTCCCATTCAAACCAGCATTTTCTTGGGATAGAACCCAGCAATCTTTTGCAAACTTCAGCTAGATATACCCAAGTTTCTACAAGGCTTCACCACGCCTGCGTCCCCCGGGTTGCCCGATTGGTTGCCCAACTCGGATCCGACGGCGCCAGCAATGGCCCATTGGAACACACCGGGTGCGACGCCGAACGGCCCGGCGCCATGGGGCCCTTGGAGGCTTTCCTGCGCTGCTGGGGATGTCCTCCTCCAAACCACGGGGGTTTGAACGAAGCGAGTTTTCCATGGAAAATGTACCGTATTGGGCTTATGGTGACTTCATGGGATTTCATGGATTTTCATAAAAAAGCGATGGAAAATCATCGTCTTTTGATTCGAATATATAGGTAAATCAACCATAATGGGCCCTTTTCCATGGCTATGTTAGTTTAACAAAAGTAATACAACGGGGATTTTTCGTAGATATATCTGTAGTTCCCAACAGCAGGGCCTGTTGGGTTTCAATCTCTAGGGCTGGGGCTGGCTCGCGGGGACTTGCAGCCTTCAAAATCCGGAATGGAACCCTGGAACCCTGGAACCCTGAAACCTTGGAACCC
>Ga0126342_10021088_pt1 | contig 10891 bp, 5 predicted proteins | sample Cyp1metagenome_FD_92528 | JGI IMG/M metagenome (GOLD analysis project Ga0126342, IMG submission 92528) | Coral microbial communities from Lord Howe Island, Old Settlement Bay, Australia - Cyphastrea 1 metagenome | ecosystem: Host-associated > Invertebrates > Cnidaria > Coral ... | reverse complement strand
TTGTACAAGGGGCCCTGGCCGTCACCAGGGAATCCCTCACCTTTGACCTTCATCAAAGGAGGCAAAATCAAATTATGTTGCCATGCCCAAGGACCAAAAAGAGAGAAAAAACATCACCTATCCACGGTTTCCATCCTGGCTTTTGCCGCCAACAACTGAGCAAGTTGTCGCATATACTGTTTCTGGTCACCCGTGATTTGCAGATGACTCAAAGTGGCTGCAGCATCTTGCAGATAAATTCGTGCTGTTGAAGTGGAAGCCCACCGGCCACGCAGTAATGTCTGCTCAATATTCTGAGCAACAACAAAATCCCATGTGGCTCCACCCCGGCGGAAGCTATACATGGAAAAATAGCCAGGGATTTGGAGATGCTCCAAAATGGTGAAGAAGAGGTGACGAAGAGAAGCAGGCGAGCAGCTCAAAAGGGTATCCTCAGGGGCTTTGTCCTTGAGGGCGTGCAGCAACCAGTAGTTTGCAACTCTGCTTCGGCACACAACCATTTCACTGGCATTCTTGCGCTGCCCTGTCTTGGTTTGACCCAAAGACAGGACAGCTTGACCACCAGCCCAGGTTATGTCTTGCTTCCGTAAATGGTACAACTCGCCTGGTCGTAGAAAGGTATCAAAACACACCAAAAATGCTGCCGCAGCCGCTGGCTTGTTGAGCTTCAGACAGGCCCCACTGATGGCCACCACCATCAATGGGCTGATAGGTAGCACTCTGACTGGCGGCTCCATTTTCTGCCAGGATTTCAGCAAACGCCAACTGTGACGAAGTTTACCTGCTATTTCCGGCAGATAGTGCTGCAAAGCCGCCAATCCATCTGAGGCATACCCCTTCGGGTAGCCCTCAGCAAAGAGGTGCTCCAACCATTGCCCTGTAGCAACATCGAAATCATCCCAGGTAGCTGGGTAGGATCCGGAATGCTTCCAGAACCTCAAAACTCGCATGGCTGCTTGTTGGTAACGCACATGAAGACCGGGGCTGAGAACTTTATCATGTAGCTTCAGCGAGGCTCTCTGTTTCTTCCTTTCTTGTCGGCGCCTTTCAGTTTGAACTTTGGTTTGTTTGCCCATCGGCTGGGAAGATCAGCAGGGTTGTCGTGAGTAGCTACGTAGCCTATGGCCAATTGTAGCCCCCCTGAGAGACTCAGAGCTGACAATCTTTGAAGACCAATCCGTAGCCGGCGGCTGCTTGAGCGACCTTTTGCTATCACTGCCGCCACAACCTGGCTGTCCACCAGGTGAAGCAGTCGACTCCTAAAGCCGTCCACTTTTCGAAGGCGCCATTGCAAGCTATTGACAACCCCTTGAAGCTCTAGAACATTAATATGTGCAGCAAACTTCCAAGGATATCCATGTATGATTCGCCAATTGAAGAGGCTAGAACGAATTCCCGCACGCGGCCATGCTTTTGTTCTGAAAGGAATGCCTACATCAAGTTTAACATCACAACCACCTCTGTCACTCTGCCTTAGAAATTCTTGAACCAACCTACCAGAGGCGGCATCAGGTTTGCTGGACGGCAAAAACTCAGGTTTGCTACACCACCCTTGAGGGGCCACCTCACCCCTTGCTAGGATGCTGTCAAGGCACCTGGTTCGGTGGAGTGGGTTCACTGTCTTGAGCAGTTCGTCCAGCAAGAAGGTAATAGCGTAGACGTTGAACGAGTTCCCCAGCATGCTTGCCCCCATGTTGAACGCCTCATCCATGGTCAGTTTGGGATTCAATCCGCATGACACATATCCTTGCGGAAACCCCATCACTCGTTCACGTTCCATGAGGCTGGGCAATCTCAAAGATCCATCAGGGCGAAGGACCATCTGCCAGCTTTCATAATTGTAAACCTGAAAGCGATGTCGGTCCCGGGTCCACCTTTCAATGGCCTCTTGCGAGGCTTGGTGAATACCGGCCGGCTGTCGAGGGGGCGAAGCCCGAGGGAGCGCCCTCGTCAAGGTCGGCAGGGGATCTTTGCAAGCCCGTTGACAGAGTGGATCTAACCACCAGTCCCTGTCCGCCAACAGGGGGGGGAAGATCCATTCTCGGTATCCATCTCGTTGTAGGAGAGCCTCCCCTGTCCTAGCTTCCACTTTCCAGTCCACCCAGAAGAGGCGCGGCCTTCGGCACTGTGAGAACGCCGTGCAGTCAACGAGGATTGGCTCAACCTCAAGTGTTGCTGAAAACTGATCCCTGTTGTCCTTGGTCATGGAGAAGACATTTTCCACAAAGGAGTGAGCAGGGCAGTTGAAGGCTTTCCGCAACCCTTTGAAAATGCGCGGCATCTCAAAGAACAGTTTGCTTCGTGCACCTTGCAGTCCTTGACGATTCGCCAGAAGAGCAGAGAGGTCTTGGCAGGGACTACCACCCCCTACCAAGACCAAGTCCACTGCGTGTCCGCAGCTCTTACTGAGGTTGTCCAAGACACCTTGGTTGATCTTCTCCACATTGCCCAACTCTATGACTCCAGGCCAACGTCGCCGCACAAGCCGCTTGCAACTTGCATCGATTTCGGATGAAGCGAAGGCCACAACCCTGCACTGCAGCCTGCATAAGCCCACCATAAGGGCAGCAATGCCATCGAAGAGTGACACCACCACAATGCGGGGACCTTCGGTTTTTCTAGACTCCATTGCACCTTGAGCAGCAAAGGGTAACATGCGGTCACGTCGATAAGCTGGGCTTGCAAGTTGGTTCAGCATAGTGTGCCCTTCATCTGTAAGGCCTCCAGACGCGCACAGGCCACCACCTGCTTCACTCGCATCGGAGCTGGTAACCATGCTGCTGACCTGAGCCCTCAGGTCAGTTCCAGCCATTGGCAGCATGGCAATGCACCTCAACAGCTCTTGGATGCCGGAGGGCGAGAGAGGTCGTCTCACTTGCAAGTTCCCTCTCGGCCACACTGCAGACAACAGGCACATCAGAGGTCTTCGGAACTCGAAACACCTCACCAACCTCCCCAAGACCATCAGTCGCACCTTGGTAGCCGTGGTTCCACGCCCCATCATCCAGATGGCAAAGAAGGCCACTTCCAGCTTCTTGTCTAGTGGAGCGGAGACCGTTCCTCTCAGGCCGTCTACCTCTGCTCCCATCCGAATCACCTTGGGCTCCCTCAAGTGTGCTTTGTTCTCCGCTATGCCAACCCCCCACCTTCCATAGGCCTGCCGCTGCCTGGCGTGGGTCTCACTCATAGAGCCTCGCTTTTCTTCCCAGCCTTCACTGGGAACCAGCTCTGGACAGTCAAAGTCATCCAAATAGAACTGCACAAACTCTGTAAGGGTTCCATCTGAGGACTGGGGGGCTGGCAAGTCTCGCCGCCATTCCAGCTCGGCTGCATGTCCTGCTCCCTCAGGTTGTCTCGCCATCCCAATCTGACGGTGCAAGTGCTGAAAGAGGCTGACCGCCTGGATCCACCCCATAGGAATCACTCGTGACGCGACGTACTCCCAGGGCTGAGTGGACCCCACCACTTCGCCAGGCACCGGCCACGCAAACGCCATAAATGGTCGCCAGCTGTCTGGCAGCTCCCAGGCATAGAAGGCACCTCGTTGATCATCTCCACTCCATAGAAGAGTCTCACCATCCCTTAGAATCAGTTGGCACCAAGCAGAAGAACTAGATAACGTGTTGAGGTCACCAGCCATCAAGTTCTGGAAGGCATTTGTGGGAACAAAGTTCATGATTAGTCTGGTAACACGTTTTTCACTTCCCTCTGCTTTACCTTTTTTCTCCACAGAGAACGCACCATTGAGCACTGGGACCCCCCCAGCGTGAAAGACATTTTCAAGGGGTATGGCTTCTATAAGCCCCCTGTCAAATAGGACTCTGCAGACCCGGTACCATTCAGTTTTACTGGCATTTATGCGGGCTTTGGGAACAACTTTTGGCCACTGTTCAGGGGGTTTTAGAGTCAGAGAAGGATCACACACCCAATCCTTAATGCCGCCAGTTGCAGCCGCCGCTGCACTCAAGGAGCCAGCCACCCCTCGAATTGGCAGTCCAGGAAGTAGTTCTTCCAGCCTCAAGGGAAGCGCATGACCCACCTCATCCCCTGAATAATCAATGGAACGTGATTGAACAAGTTCTGAAAAAACGGGAAGTGTGACCTCTTTCAAGGGCTCCTGACAAAAACCGTCAATCCATCTGTTGATGACATCAATGGCAGCTGCTTGAGTGGGGGTGTGTTTTTCTGACTTCCAAGATCTATAAACCCAATCATCATTCATACCATTCAATACCACTATCACCAGCAAACGCCACAACTGTCGTGACCCCTCCCGGACCAACCGCCCGAGTTGTTGACGCCCCTTCTTTTTGCTGGGCCCAGTGGACAAGTTCGACGCCACTAGCAGGCCGGATTGAGTAGCCTCCATTCGGGCCACAAGTTTCATGGCAGCTCCCACAGGAGTCAAGGGAAGAGGCAACACATCCCTGACTCGAATAGGTGTTGTGGAGGAAAGTGAAAACTGTTGTTCAAACCATTGGCACATCGACTTCCCATCACGTGGGCTGCAAAGTAGGAGCTGCATCACAGAAATTCCAAGCTGGAGAACTGAGGGACGCAAAAGGGTCACTTCGGTGCACAGTTCACAAAAAGCCACCTGAAAAAGTTTTTCTGTTGGAAACATTTTCAAAAAGTCACACTTGAACTCAAATTCCAAAACTTCTGCATTACACCAAAACGACATTGCAGGTTTCCCTGCACTACCCTCCTCATTGGAAGGGTCATTCAAATTGGCCCCACGCTTTACACTGGGCACTTCCATGCCAGCTACGCAGGCCGCGGCCTTCCCTGCCACCACAGGGGGCTGGACCTCACAGCCTGCCATCACAGACTGCATGGTCATCTCACAGGCTTCCACCTGCGCACGGTTCCCCGCTACCACGGGGGCTTTTACTTCCTCGCTTCCTTCGTCTTTCCCTTCGAGGACTGGGCCATCTTCTCCTCGAACTTCCTCTTGTGCTGAAAGATGCGATTCTTCCAATCGTTCCTGGACTCTCCTTCTTTCCGGGGCACCGCTTCTCTGGCATCTTTCATCCTCATCAAATTGGGGTTCGAATCCCCTAACTCCGCAGGGATCTCCTTCTCCTTCGGATCGAACTGCACTTGCACCTTCCTCGGAAGAGGGCTGCGACTCCTGTTCGGGCTTTCTTTCCCCGGCGACCTCAGAGCTGTCTTCCTGGCAGGCTTTTGCTTTTCTGCTTCCTCTGTGATTGCAGGTTGGGGGTGGCGCTGAGAGGGTGTGGTTAGAGGACCCACATCCCTCCCGCCGAGTCCCTAGCCCCTCCTGCTCACCTGCTCCAAGAGACGCTCACTCTTGGCATGCTTCACTGCCAACTCTCGGGCATAGTCCGTCTCTTCCATAGTGGCCGCCATGGGATACACCTCCGTGGGGATGAGCTCCAGGTAGCGACTTGCCGCCGTAGATCCATCACGCATTCCCATCAGAATGCTTTTCATGCGCTGCATCATGTGGTCTCCTGCAGCACCCACACGGCCACTGACCAACAGGTCCAACGAGCATGCAAGAGTGCGCAACTCTCGCAACTTCTCTTCGCCGACCTTCTTCAGATCAGTCAGGGGCAGCGCACTGGACAGCAGATACCGTACAGCAGCAGGTTGTAGCAGGGCCTCCTTGTCAGGATTGCCTCCTTTGTCTCCGTGAAGCGTTCCCAACTGCTCGTGCATAAGGCCATAGCCTCGTGCCAGGAGACAGCCCGGCTTTGCAGATGACATACGCCGCAACTTTTTCTGTCTGCCCAGCAAGTCACTGTCTTTGCTTTCACCACGTAGATAGGACTCATCATCGTCCTCACTGGGGCTCTCTGATCCCGATGACTCCTCCTTCTTCTTCCCCGAAAGGATCTTCAGCGCCTTGTGAACCTTGTCCTTTTCCGACTCCTTCTTTCGCTTCTTCTGCCCCCCTTCAGGGGTCTCAAGGACCCGCTTTGCCAGCACAGCACTGGCATCAGCACGGGTGCGCTTCTTCTCCTCCAGGGCTTTTCGCAGCTCATCAAAGCGCTCATCAGTTTTGCTCTGCATGGGATCCAGGACGTCATCATCCAGCATGGCATCCAGCGGAGTGGTCCGATGTCGACGGAGGGCCTCTTTGCCCCTGGTGACTGCTCCCACAGTCCCCCGGGCCTTTTCAGGCTGACCCCTCTCATCGCGAGAGTCATCTTCAGGAGTCCTGTCTGACCGATGTCGCCTCCTGCGTCGGGCGTTGGAGCGTCCCACATCACCATCTTCAGAGACTTCATGCTCATCCCCAGAGATCCGCCTGGAGCCCCGGCCATCACCGGGGGAGCGTCCTCTAGTTCGCCCTTCTTCATGTCGTCCGCTCTCAGGCTTCCTCTTGGGTGCCGTCTTCAACGGCTCCTCAACCAAGGGCACCCCCTTGGGAGGAACAGGCGCCCCATGAGGGAGCGGTTTTGTCTTCCATCCTTTAACTATGGACGGGACAAGCTCGCTGGACACTGGCATCCACCGCAGCACGTGCACCAGGTTGTCCCTGCCTACCTTCTTGGTGCATGTCCTCAGTGAGTGGGTGCACAGGTGATGGAAGAAGTTGCCTCCTCCCGACGAAGCCAACCAGTGGGCGTAGTAAGGGTCACTGGTCTGCAGATATCTCACCTGCAGAAAGGCCCCGTCCTTGTCGGCTCTGAACTTCTTCACCACCTCAGCCACAGCGTAGCCCTGACCATTTCCCCTATCATCGACACATTCGAAGTAGAGATGGTCAGTCACCCGCCCATAGTATTCCTCAAAGTCCTCTTGCTTCAGTTTAGGTCCTTCGAGTAAATCCAACCTCACAGCCATCACTGCAGGTTGGAATCTACCCTCCGGACCTTGATCTGAAAACTGCAGGTCAGAGACCGGCTGCTACCTTCAAAAGCTCTTACTGACATGTCTACTGATACATCATAAGGACATGGAAAATGAATCATTTATAGATGGTTTACCTATTAAAAATGGTGATTTTCCATGCCTATGTTAAATAACCAGGTGGTATATATTATGGTGATATAAATCACAGATATCAATGATTTGAGATGGGAGATCATGGGGTTGGACCATGGGCACATGCCCATATTTCAACAGAAATATTTTCGGTTCTCGAACCTCCATCAGTGGCAATGTCATCGACCGTTGAGAAAGGCATATGGATATGGGAGTTCCCTCCAGGCATCTAACATCATGGCATCGAATCAATTCATATCTCTTCAAACCATTGCCAATCTCAGATACCCTGCAAAAAATGACAAATTCTTTGCTGGTGAACGTAGATATTCCCATTGATACGAAAGACTAGTCAGGATTAGTTTGCATCCATCTAAGATTGACCTAGTGATTTGCAATTTCCATGTTTCTTCACTGGATGTATGGCAACTTCTGACTAACAAAATCACACATTTTATGAAATCCTATGGCTATTTTCGTCACCGCATCCAAACTCTACCCTGAGGCCCTGAGTCATAGCTGGTGAAAATGGATGGTTACTCACAAATATGGTAACAATAGGTTTTGACCCATCCCTGTATTGGTGGTTATATAATGTTATATATCCATATATATATATATATATATATATACACAGTATATCCCACTATTGAAGATCGTATCCGAATGTATGCGATTCTTTGTTGGCATTATCCCTCATGCCTGTTGCTTCCATCATGCGATCTTTATTGATGCTTGAGGGGTTCAAACAAATGGGTGCATGTTTGATGCCATGAAACAGAGCACACCCAACCGTACCCAACGGTACCCAACAACCAGGCTTTAACAAACACCCACAAAAACACTAGAAAAACAGCCAAAGAAAATTCATGGCTCCTGGAGCCCGAAAAAATCTTCTCAAACTGGGGGGAATACTAACAATGACCCGTTCATTTTTTCTGTCCATCTGTGGTTTTTGAGGTGACTTTTGACCCCTAGTGGACTTTCAGGGTGACATGCGGCGACAGCATTTTTGGGAGCCCGCGAACGATGGCCGGCGTCCGGCGCGTCCGGCGTCCGGCGCGTCCGGCGTCCGAAAAAAAACACCGGCGATTGCAGGATGGCGTTCTGTGGCACAAGAACCCGTGGACGTTAGCTTCTCCGGAGCTTGGAAACCGCAGTACCTACCATTCCTGTCATTGGATGTTGAACATGTTCTTAGGATTTCTTAGGATTCTTTCAAACATGTCATTTTGGTGTCATTTTTTTTCCTGGTCATCTATTCCCAGCTGCTCACTTGTGTGATCCAGCAACTTTTCTACATGCCGTTGCACAAGCTCCTGCAGAGAACACGCTGTCGACCAGAAAACTAGATCAGACTAGCCAACTCAGCACAGCTGAAGTTCCGCCACATGGCCGTTGCTGCAGAGTTTAGTCATTTCAGAGCGGATGAGAATTACCCGTCATCAACTACATGGCTAAAACACCTGGGCATTTCAATGGCCATGGAAATTCCAGTGGAGTGAGGGACCCCCAGAAATGGGAAGATGCGTATGCCATGACTTTGTGTATTCTGCGCAAATTCTGGGTGTGTGCCCAGGGTACCAATGCAAAATGGCCCGATCATCCGCCAAGATTTTTCAGTGTTGCAAATTTTTCCCTGAGGGGAAAGTATCAATTAACCAATAACCGACCCAAATCATTAAAGATTCTTTCACAAATCAAACCAGTTCTCTACCAGACATTACCACATTAAATCTCGATACCCTCTGGGTGTTCAGTTACATGGCTGGAACATATTCATTTACTTTGAACATGTCCCATTTACTTTGAACATGCCCCATTTCAGTGTCTAGCATTTTGACAACGATTTCCCAGGTAGCCATGTTTGAGGACACAAGACACAATCGAAGCGCGCTAATCTCTATGTCTTTACAAATATAGTGGCTACCGTGGTCGCAAAATGTTGGAAAACTGTGAGGACCTTTGGAAGACAAGGTCGGGAAAATGGATGAAAATGGGCAGGAGACTGTAGCGAGAGATCGATTTTTCTCACAACAAAAAGGCAAAAAACTGAGGGTTTCAGACCGCGGAATTCTTCGCATTCTCAACTCTGCGTGCATGAGAAGAAGTGGCTCCGTGAACAGGTGGTTAGAGAAGACTTGGGTTGGGGAATGGGTAGCTCAACGAAGAAGTAGCTCATTCATTGATTCGTTCATTGGTTCACTAAATTATTGATTGGTTCATTCATTCAATGCCGTTCTGTTGCATTTCATTAAAAAATCATTTCCTTTTGTTTTGGTTCGTTTCATTTCGATTCAAATCATTCATTCATAAATTTCTATCTTTCATTTCATTTCATTTCATTTCATTTCGTTTCCTTTCAAGCCATTTTATCTCATACCATTTATTCATCTCATGTCATTTCATTTCATGTCATTTCCTATCCTCTCCTATTGTTTCACTCATTCATTCCATTCCATTCCATTCCATTCCATTCCATTCCATTCCATTCCATTCATTAGGTTCCATTCCATTGGATTCCATTCGATTTGATTTGAATCCATTTTATCCCATTCATTTCATTTCATTTTATTTCATGTCATTTCAATCATTCAGTCACTCACTGATTCATTAAGTCACTCAGTCGTTGATTCGCTAAAAAAATGTGGTTCATTGATTGAATCTTTGACTCATTCACTTCATCATTGATTCATTGACCGACTCTTCCCTTCACTGACTCCAAAAAAAAATCGTTGATTCGCTCCGAGCCATTGAGTCACCGACTCATCGATTGCTTCGTTGGGTGCGTCGCTCTGTCCAGTGACCAGTGGTCATGTCACGTGTCATTTCAATGGCATCCCAACATTTGCTCATTCGTTGACACACACACACACACAGCTTTCCTGATCCATCCCAAAAAAGCACTCCTCTATATAGGTTATTGATTTCTGCCCCGCTGGGCACTGGCCGGCACTATCTGGTGACTCTATGGTACTTCCAAATTCAGCAATCAGTAGCAATCAGCAATCGCTTCGGCCGTGCCGTTCTAAAAATGCTATCATTTTCTTCGACAAGTCATGCTCCGCAGCAACTGACGACCATCCGCAGCCTTGCTGTTGGCATCCGTGGATGGCTATCACATCTCACAAGGGAATGGCACTGCTTGGGGAATGGATCGTTTACGAAAAAAAAACCTTCATGTTGATGAACATCTTGTGGGCGAGGAACTGTACATATATATATAAATAAAATTAGCACCAACAATGATAGAAAAGCAACATATGTTCTACTCAAATATACCAAGAAAGTGATCAATCTCATTTTTTGGGGGTTACCATCACCAGCTGCCATACACATTTTGTAAAGGCATGTTGGCATGTAGCGGCCCAAGATTAGCTGAAACAAGCTGAAGCTTCTTGGGGTTTGAAGCTCATTTTTTGATGTCATCTCAGGTGTATGACATCCATGGTCAAATTGGGGGCACGCAATTTCGGATGGTTTCACATATACAAAAAATGCAAACAAAGTTCAATTCATGATTATTCCCCAACAGCGCAAGCTAATGGGGTCTTCAGCCCAGAATAGCTCCTGTGTGCATTGGTGCAGGCGCCGGTTCAGGTTCAACGAGGTTTCGGAGAAGGTTGCGAAGGTTCTGGTGAAGGTCTGGGAGGCTTTGGTGCAGAGCCAGGTCAGGTTCAACATGGTTCCGGAGAAGGTTCCGGAGAAGGTCTGGGAGGCTTTGGTGCAGAGCCAGGTCAGGTTCACCAGGGTTCTGGAGAAGGTTCTGGAGAAGGTCTGGGGAGGCTTTGGTGCAGAGCCAGGTCAGGTTCAACAGGGTTTTAGAGAAGGTTGCGGTGAAGGTGTGGGAATCTTTGGTGCAGAGCCAGGTCAGGTTCAACTGGGTTCCGGAGAAGGTTCCGGAGAAGGTTCCGGAGAAGGTCTGGGAAGCTTT
>Ga0126342_10021087_pt1 | contig 10893 bp, 12 predicted proteins | sample Cyp1metagenome_FD_92528 | JGI IMG/M metagenome (GOLD analysis project Ga0126342, IMG submission 92528) | Coral microbial communities from Lord Howe Island, Old Settlement Bay, Australia - Cyphastrea 1 metagenome | ecosystem: Host-associated > Invertebrates > Cnidaria > Coral ... | reverse complement strand
CTCTCGCTGAAAAAATCAAACGGTTGTCGAGGGAAGGACACGGTCGGGACAGGGTGTCTTTGAACTATAGGTCATTTATGTTTGGGAAACTTCCGCCGCCGGCTTGCCCGGGTCTATGTTAAGTGATAAGTGTCATTGCATTTGATATGCCGCTCAGTCTTTGTGGATAACGACTACGCATGTCACATTCTGCAGTTAAAAACGATATATCATCCCAGCCTTTGGGGACAACAGTTGGTTTTTTTCTTACAGTGATCACAGGTAAGCTTTAAGCAAATTACAAATGCAACACCTTACAAATTTGCAACAAAAATATGTTCGGCGTCTCCTCGAAATTGTTGTGGTCAAGTATATAAGCCGCAAACGGGATCGCACATGTGACATTCAAGGTATATATAGTTTTGCAAAAAGATAGAAACAACAACCTAACAAAACCACATCCTTTGAGTGACAAACGGTTTGGATTAAAAACAGTTATTGTAAGAAATCATGTGAAGTCAACAAAGTCATTTGAAGGCAACACACGTCATCAAAAGTCAAACCAATGCATTAATTCAGAATCCAAAAAAACATTTAAAGTTTAAAAGCATATTTTGAAGTCAGAAAATGTCCCAAAAAAACAAAATAAGTCAAAATACCCATACTGACCTATGCATTCCTTATTATTTTTTATCCCAAAACCTAACCCCGAAAGTACTACCCACTCTGATCCTAAGTGGCATGCTGAGTGTATGTTGCACGCCCTTGCTGGCGCTCCTCAAAAACAGGTGTTGGCTCACACACTCACTGAAACCAGGATATTAGGATTCTGTTTTTCAAAAAATAGGGAAATTACCTGAGCCTTGCAGATCTTGCAGTGAAACTAGAGCTTTAAGATAAAACAGACATGTCACTGGCGCGAAAACCTTTGCATAAGCTTGTATCTTAATGTATCTTAGCCATCCCAGCAGGGGTGCTTAGACAAGACGGCCAAAAATGTTGCGGCGCAATTCTTTCCGCACGTACTCCATGAAGCTCGCTGAACCGGATTTGCATTGGCATGACCTCCACTTATGCGACCCCAGGGGCGATTGCAAATCCGCAAATCTATCCTACGTTTGCTGAGCTTAAAGCAGAGCTACACAGCAGTTGCCAAACACGGTTGACACAAGTGCTCACTTGAGTTTAAGGCCAATTGTGAAATTTGAAGTGGCTACGAACCAATTTTTCCGGTATTTTTCTGATTTTGGTGCGTTTCTACCTGATGGTCTTGTTGCTTTACCCACAAAATATGTCCAACGCAAAAGGCTCGCTGCACTCGCTATGAAAAGACCGCATTTGCCACATGCGTTGCTGCTAACCACGGCACATATGGTGCAGCAAGCTGTCCTAAGACTGTCAGGTTCAGTCATTTGGCCTGGGCACTTGCAATTTATAATTTGTTGGAGGTCTGCTACTTGCACCTTCATTAACAACAAATTTGCAACAGTATCAGCTTCGCACGAACCCAGTCCCAACAACGCACTGCAAAGTGAACATTCCTCCTCTTCACCAGGCGGCAAAAAGAATGGACTCAGTTTTATTCACTGTCCATCGTAACAATTTCATGTCTGTTGTCTAATTTTGTTTGCCTTTAGTTTAAAAAACTGGACCAAACACAACATCTCTAAAGCCTGCCCGAAACATCTTTGAGAAATCATTCCGATAGAGATAAAAAAAGGAAGTGGGAAGCAGGCAATAACGCATTGCTGAGAAGCGGTCATCACCTACTCTGGTGCTTGCGCATCTACCCCTCAGCAGCCTCTGTCTTTGATCGATGCATTATTAGCCATGTTCCCCCGCCTGGAATTGCAGTGGACACCATCAGGATGAAACCGCACGCGACGGTGACCTGGCAACGAGTCAAAATTCAAACCTGACGGGACTAATAATTCAACGCTCCAATCTAACCGTTGATAAAGCACGCGACCTGACACGCGCAAGTATGATATATTGCATGTAGATTGAAAAACTAGACGACTGTGTGGTCCGAATGAAAAGCGGGAGGGAGTAGATCAAAAAAGGGAGGAGCGGAAGATATGAAGATGTGGATGATGAATGATTGTGAAAGATGAGGAATGATGAATGTGATTACTGATGCATAAGGACTAATGAAGGTATGATGAGGCTTTGTGTATCTGTATACCCGGCCGTCATTGTAGACGACTGCGATGACCACAGTGAATCGCGATTTGCGACATCTGAATATTTAGTGTCAAGAAGCAAGGCATGTGCAAGACAAGACCCGAAGTTCAAAGGCAAAGAAACATAAAATAGATCTGACAAGTCGCAAGTCCACGTTAAACCCTCGTCGCTCCAGTTTTTTCCACAAACATGTTTCTTGCTCCAAGCAATGGCTTTGAAACCGTGGTTGTGCTGGTAACACAATCGATTTTATGCACTAAACGCAAAATGGAAGAAAACAGCTTAACAGCAGTAGTCTGTGGCATTGGACAACAGCCATTCATTTTCAACCTGGCAACACATGAAAAAGACCAACAACAAGGCATGTTTTCTTTGTACGAGTTGCGGCATCTGGATTTGCATGAAGAAACAACCTATGGCGCATGTTAGTTGCGAGACCGGAGTGGAAACCCAAACCCAAACAAAGGATCAAACAAGTCGCAAGTCCAAGTTAAACTGCCGTCACTCCAATTTTTGCTGCGGACAAAACAAACGCTTGCTGGAGACAACACAGGGACTTTTACACTCAGAGAAGCCTTAATCAAAGGAAGCTTCGTAGAGAAGCTCCGAGTTGCGGGTGGTGTTCAATAGCACTAGCCAAAAAATCATTACGTCCAGTTGGTACGTTCCTGCAGTAGAGATGTTTCTCAAAACACCAGCTGGCATGTTCCGGAAGTAGAGATGCAGCTCAAAACATCATGAAAACCAGTTGGCATGTTCCTGAAGTAGAGGAACGTGCTCAAAAGATCGTCCCGCTGGCATGTTGATGAAATAGAGAATCAGCTCAGAAGATCATCAAAACCAGTTGGCATGCTACTGAAAGTAGAGCAGAGCCAAATAGTAGAGTAGAGTAGAGTAGGCTAGAGTAGGGTTGGGTGGAGTTGACCGAAGTAGTGTTGAACAGAGTATTCAAGTAGTAGAGGAGAGCCAAGCAGGGTAGAGTAGACAAGAGTAGAGGAGAGAAAAGCAAAATAGAGTCGAGAAACCTAGAGGAGAATCAAGATAATCAAGTAGAATAGAATAGAGTTGGGCAGAGTAGTGTTTAGCTGAGTAGAGTTCAGTAAGCTAAAGTAGGGTCATGCGTTGCGATTCTATGGTGTTTCGCAAGCCGTGGTAGGCAGATCGCATTGCAACTGCGACAAAAGGATTAGATTTGAATGTTCGGATTTGCACGAAACATTGAGTTTTTGGGTAAACGCGCGCTCCAGTGCGGAGAAAAGTAGGTTCGCTTGTGCGTGAAGGTTCCAGCCATCGTCGCTTTAGAACTGAATCGGCCTCGATCTGCACGCGCTGCGTAACTAAGGTGTCCATGCGACTTTTCCTCTGTGGTTGCTGACGCTGTGATATGGTGTTTTGCAGGCAAGTCTTTGCAGATCGCAGTGGGGAGGCTGCGTCAAGGTTCCTCGCTGCTGCGGCCGCGTGCGTAATAATACTATTATTTTTTTCAGCTGCAAACCGTAAATGCGGTTGGATTGGCTGCACCAAGGTTCTGATGGTGATGTTTCAGCAGATTTTTCTGCGTAGAGGGAGAAAGGGCGGATAAAGGTGGATAGAGGGTGGATGAAAGGTGGGGATGGATAAAAGGTCAGATAAAAGGTGGATAAAGGCTGGATACAGGGCGAATAAAGAGCGAATAAAGGCTGGATCAAGCAAGGGTTGATAGAGGCTGGATAAAGGATGGGCAAAAGGATAAAGGTTGGATAGAGGGTGGATAAAAAATGGATAGAAGTTGGATAAAGGGTGGAAAAGGATAGAGGGTTGATACAAGCTAGGCGAACAGGAGGGAAGAGGGATAAGGCGGATAAAGGGCGGATAAAGGACGGATGGGGGCTGGATATACGCTGGATAAAGGGTTGATAGAAGCTGGATGAAGTCTGGGCAAAAGGATAAAGGTGGGAAAACTAGAGGATTGAGGTTGGATTGAAGTGTGATAAAGGGCGGGCAAAGGTTGGATGAAGGGTGGCTAGAGTTTGGAATAAAAGGTTGGATAAAGGGTGGAATCAATGGTGTATAAAGGGTAGGCTCGACAAAGGGTGGGTAGAGGGAAAAAGTCTGGATAAATGTTGGAGAAAGGTTGGGTAAATAAAGGTTGGATAACGGGTGTGGATGGAGGGCGGATAGGAACTGGTAAAAAGGTTAGATAGAGGGTGGATAATAAAGGGTGGGTAAAGAGTGGGTCAAAGGTGGATGGAAGCTGGATGGTTGGATAAAGATTGGCTAAAGGTTGGATAAAGCATGGATAAATCGTGGATAGAGGTTGGGTCTAGGGCTGGGAAGTGTTTAAAGGGTGGATCAAGAGCGGGAAAAAAAAAGTTGAGAAAGGATGGGCAAAAGGTAGGTAGAGAGGTTGGATATCGGCTGGATAAAGGGGTGATAGACGGCTGGATGAAGGGCGGGTAGAGGGATACAGGTTCGAAAAAATTGTGGATAGAGGCTGGATAAAACTTGGATAAAAAATTGGATAAAACGTGGATAGAAATAGAGGTTTGATAAAGCTTGGATAAAGAGCAGGCTGGATATCCGTTGGATAAAGGGCGATAACCGGCTGATACATACAAGCTGCATGAAAGGTAGGTAGAGGTTCAAAGGTTGGATAAAGGCTCGATAAATGAGGATAGAGGTTGGATAAAGGTTGGATAAAGAATGGATAAAGGGTGGATAAAGGATGGATAAAGGTGGGAAAAGGTTGGAAAAAATTGCATAGAAGGTGGATGAGGTTGGAAAAAGGTTGGATAAAGGGCGAATAAAGGTTGATAAAGGGCGGATACAGGGTGGACTGGATCGAGGGCGGGCAGAAGCTGGATGAAAGTGGGTAAACAGATAAAGGTTAGATAAAGGGGGAACACAGGGCTGTGAAAGGCTACCGTAGGTGAAGGGCGGGATAAAGGGTGTATAAAGGGCGGAAAAATTGGATACAGGGTGATAAAGGGTGGATACTGTACAGAAGTTGGATAGAAGCTCGACAAAGGGCAGCTAAAGAGTTGGAAAAATGATGGGCTGAGGTTGGATAAATGCTGGATAAAGGGTGGATAGGGGCTGGATAAAGGTTGGATAAAAGGTGGGCCAAGGGTGGACGAAAGGTGGGCAGAAAGATAAAGTGTGGATAACAAATGGGTTGGAAAAAGGTGCATACAGGGTGGATAAAAGGCAGATACAGAGGTTGCAAAAAGGCTGGACAAAGGGCTGATAGACGGCTGGATGAAGGGCGGGTAGAAGGACCAAGGTTGGAAAAATGATGGATAAAGGCTGGATATAAGTTGGACAAAAGGCTGATAAAACAACGATAGAGGTTGGATAGAGGTTGGATAAAGTTTGGATGTAGGGTGGATAAAGGGTGAGTAGAAGGATGCAGGCTGGAATAAGGTTGGATAAAGGTTGGCTAAAGGGTGGATGAAGGGTAAGCAGCGGAATAGCGGTTGCAAAGAAGATTGGATAAAACTTCGATAGAGGTTGGGTAAAGTTTAACTACTGCTTTCTTAAACTGATTTTGCAGGCAGCACATTAAGTTAGGTCTATTGAAACATATTTTCATGATCAAAACAAGACACCAGAGATGAAAGCACCAAAAAGCCATGACAGTATCAAATACCTTGATAGTGGCTTCCCGGAAGGCTGAAATAAAGAAGGGTTCCATGTCAACACTGGCTGCTCGGAAAGTCAAAGCATGTGCTCAGCGGCGCATGTTTTAATGATAGTTTTGGCGAAGCGGAGAAGGGTTCCATGTGAACAGCCGGTTTCCATTTTTGCATTGCATGATGTTTCTGAAAATTGTGGGCGTGTGATTGGTTTTTGCCTACATACAGCTGCCACCAAATAATGATCAAAATCGATTGCTGCTGCTGCTGCTGCTGCTGCTGCTGCTGCTCTGAATCTGACAGAGGGTCTTCCAAACATGGGAATCTCGCGAAACCGTCTTCCATGGCTTTAGGCTTGTGGCAGTGGTCGTTTTAATGGTTGTGGTTAGTTGTGATAGTGCTTTCTGTTGTGCTCTTTCTTGCCTTTGGTGTCTTATTGTTTGTGCTCTTGCTGCTCTTCCTCTTCTTCTTCTTCTTCTTCTTCTCTTCTCTTCTTCTTCTTCTTCTCCTTCTTCCTGCTTCTTCTTCCTGCTTCTCCTTGATGCTCTTTTCCTTCGTGGTATCCTTTCGCTGGTTGCTATGACGTGGCCGCTTGTGGGCAGTGCCTGCCAGTTCCAGCATCAAGCTTATACACTTTGTACCAGTAGTAAGGGTCCCAGGTTCCAAGGGTTCCAGGGTTCCAGGGTGCCAGGGTTCCGGGGTTCGGTTTTGAATGCTTTGCATCCGTGCTGCACCAGTCCCAGAAACCCAACAAGCATTGCTATTGAAAATATTGTTTCGTGGCAGCGTCACCTCACTCAACCAGTTTGAAGTTTCTGGATAACTCTTTGTATCCTTATGTATGTCTTCTCCTTGATGCTGTTCATATGTTTGGTAGTCGACGACTTTTGGGACCAACCCCCCCCATCCGAAAGGGTTGGGGTTATCACAATGGCACTCTCTGCTCAGGCAATCCTATCGGTAGTGGACAAGAGCTTTCCAAATTTGCAAACAAACAGAGCAACTGTTGAGCAACTTGCAAGTTTTGAACGCACTGCAAATTCGAAGTTTTCCAATGTCTTGAAGCATCAGCATGAACTGAGGATGGGGCGCAGGTGATTGCATTTGGTATGTTCCTCTGCAAAGTGGTTCCGCCGTGTGAAAAGTGGGATGGAGGCTCTATGCATAGAAACACCTACATGTCAAAGTAGGACAATTAGGACAAAGCCTCCATACAAGCGCAAGCTAAATTGTAAAGGTGCCAATCCCTGGACTGAAAAAAGAACAAAAGCATGTATCAATCTGCGCTCTATGACTAGGTCGGCACGGCTAAAAGCAAGCGAAGAAAAAAAAGGTCCTTATCAAGAACGGCTTTTCAACAGACTCATCCATCTCCATTGTTCATAGAGCACGAATGCGCTAAGCGCACCGATCCTGTGTTTGAGCCCGACATCTGTGCAACGCCCCAAACACAAGCATCATTGACCATCATTGGCACTTCCACTTTGGGTCATTTCCACAACAGCTCAACAGCTCTGAGTTCTTTGGGAAAAGTTGAAACGCACCAATACTAAAGCTACCTAGACATGTCCTACAGCACGCACTGCGGTGTGAATTGAACGAAGAGATTCCTGCGACACACAAATGAAGCACAAAGGAACATTTTTTATACCTCTCCGCTGGAACAAGTTGCAACCTTCGCAGAATCGAATTGAAAATGACTGGCATCTAGCGGCTTGACTGGTTTGCAGTTGCCAGGCTACGTCGGAACGGCTAAGAATTCACAAAGCCATTGCCAGTGGGACGAGGGTTCTCTGTGGACCATGTTCGCACCAATGTAGTTGTCACTTTTCTTGTTCTTGTCTGTTGTGGACTGCGATGGCTCTTAAGATTCATGTCAATGCTTGTCGTTGCTTTGTGCTTTCATTATCCAGAAATCTCAAGCATGCAATCTTCAAAAACCTTGCTGGATACAAAGAATCCCGCTGCCAAATTGAAAGAAACCCAACTTCAGCAACTCACACGTGCAGTCCAGGCTCAAATCGGCTTACTTTGCCTCCACAATTGGATCAGCAGCCAGTCTGAATCCGTCCGCACTTTGCCGCGTCATAGCACACTGCAGCTGCAGCTTGGGAAACCAACTAGCAATGCAATTCCCTTTTGGCAGCATGAACTCTGGGTGTGCGACTGCAGTCTGTCCAACCAGGTCAATGATGTCCTGAATAAGTGCCTCAGGAAACATGACTGTGCCATAGCGCTACGCGGAAGAAACCCTTACTAAAACTCTTCATACCCTTTGCATCCCTCCGCCGGCATTTTAACTGACGCCTCACCCTGCCATCATTCCATTTGGAAAATTGAAAGCACACGAAATCAGCCCCAATGACGACAAAACAGGCTGCGCCTTGTTGACCGGAGGAATGCCGTGCTTCATGAATATCAGCTTTACCTGAGCAGCTGCGTTGCAAAAGATTTGGCTTCAATCAGAAATGCAAGCTGCTTTACACACAGGCAAAGGCACAACGTGATTTGAGCCAACGGAGGTTTCTTCCATGAGCATCAGGGCTGTCAAAAAACTTGAACACCGGAAACAACGCATATCATATCAGGGAAAGTACAGGGGCGGCGGAAGACAGGAAACTCTCAGTATAGTATTGTGCCGTTCCTGCGCTGAGTCACCTGTGACAGAAAACCCGTAACTCAAACTTGAGAAGCCAATGTAACGAAAGGTTGCGGACCTATTGCGCCCGTCTTTTGTTTGCTTTCCATAAGGAAGCCCTGAAACTCAACAGGGCCTCTAATGCCATGTATCAGCACCAAGTCGGACATTTAGTGCGTCCAAACCAAAATTGGAAGTGATTCGTGACCTAACTGCGGCGCTCGGCAATGAGATGGTAGCAGAAAATAATATGTTCGAAAGACTTTGCTGGATCTACCAGATTCTACCCGTTTTAGTTGCATACTCTTAATCTAAGACAATGATATTGCCACCTGTACTGTCTAAATGGCCATTGTGCGACCGGAGTCAATTGCTGAGAGTCCAATAGAGAGGACAGGGGAACCGGTGTGATCTGTGGCGAAAAGCGAATAGCAGCACAAACGTACGCTGTGGCACTGCGATGTACTACTTTTGGTGAACATAATTCAGCAGGTGTTTCACCCCTGCTTAACACTCGCGTTGCTTTTCTCCAGGAAATAACACAGGGACACTGTTTCTACAAATACCAACTGCCGCCACAGAGAGAGCAAAGCAAACCAAGCAGCTCGGATTGAATTCAAACTGCTCAGAATCAAGCTAAGGCCACGCGGGCCCATGGACAACCGTTGGTGCTCGGGTATCAAAGTTCTTTTGCAACTTATGGGAGCCTCTATTATCCCAGCATTAGCGTTATTAACGTAAATTAACGTTGATTGACGTAGAACATTAGCGTTATTAAGTTATTATATAATGTTTATCAGCGTTATTAGCGTTTATATTAACGTATATTAGCATTATTAACATTCATTGGCCTCTACAAGGTTTCTTTCTGAAAAAGTGTATTTATTCTAGTCAAATGAAATTGTCCGGAACTCTGCTCCCGGCTCGCTGTCTAAAGAATGAAAGATGATTTTCCATGCGTTGCGCGTCACTGCCACGAGACAGCAGCAGAATATGTACCCAAGAACGAACATATCATGAATCAACCCCGAAACGGTGAACAACTTGACGTACCAAATCAGAAAACACACTAAGGAATACAGGAATGTCGTGTGTTGAAGGCCCCCATCTGATGCGATCTAATCAAAGACCACGTCAACAAATTGATGAAGGAAAGGTGCCCTGAAAAAACAACATATGTACAGTGCATGGCTCACACTTGCTTTACACATGCAGCATATGTGTCAAAGCTGCCGCGTCACAAGCGTTTTTTCAGCGCAAGTCCAAACCAACAATTTTACCAAGGACTGTCGGAGCTTGCGAGCTAATACAGGCATCAAATACACTGCTGTACGTGCATGAATCATCTACCCTGTCAAGTGCAAACTAAAATCTAACTCAGAAAATCCATCGGTCTGGGAAGAATTGGAAGCCAATTGTGCGTTGCAAGGCTAGGACAGCCGACATAAAAGCAGGCAGAAACCCCACCTCAAATCAAATGACTCTCAGGCCTTGTCTTCCACTTTGTGAGAATCGTCCATCATGATGCCTTTGATTCCTTGGTACCTGGTTTTGGCCGTGCAAATCCCATGTTTCCTTCATTTGTTTCTTGGTGCTTACATTTTTGCCAATTTGCAGGATGCTATTGGATGTTGTTTGCTTCCTTGGCTTGCAGATTCAAGTCTCAACATCGCAGCTTTGCCAGAAGGAGCTGCGCTCAGTTTGCTTCTGAATTTTCACCGCGTCGCCGCATGTTCGTCTTTTGTGAAACAGCGCCGACCGGCTTCAGAGTGTGACGCCGGACTGAAGGCCTGACAAGAAATCCAATATGCAGCCAGTGCCACATTAACAGCTCTGCAGCTCAAGCAACAAAGCGGCAAAACAGGCGTGGCAAATTGTTCCCATCATTAATTTTTCCCCAGCAGTGCGTCCACACTGCGAGGTTCCTACGGTAAGAGCTACGGCCGGTGTATGATCAGGGGGCTCCATTTCGTTTCCGGATTTTTTTTTTGAAAATTCTCGCATAAAACCGGCTCATGTGCATGTCGAGCAAGCTCGCACAAAGTCGAGTTTGGTCTGCGACATTTCACCTGCAAATTTTCGCATAAGATGGTTCTTGCGACGTGTCCATGTGCACCTCGACTGCGCAGACTCGCGCAAAGTGAGGGTCGCGGTCTCGGGATCCGTCTGGGCACGGCATTTCTCCTGTAAATTCTCGCGTAAGATGGCTCTTCTGACGTGTTCATGTGCATGTCAATTGCGCATGTCCATGTCCATTTCGACTGCACAAGCTCGCACAAAGTGAAGGTCAGTTTCTCGGGATCCATCTGGGCGCGGCATGTTTCGTGTAAATTCTCCCAAACGACCGCTCTTGTGATACAGTAGATGGACAAATTATTCAAACCCCTATCCATGAGTTATAGGCCACCCCCTACCTCCCCCGAATTTCAATGTTATGGTTTCGTAGCGCTGTTCCTGCTCTGGGGGTTTGATTTATTT
>Ga0126342_10021086_pt1 | contig 10893 bp, 11 predicted proteins | sample Cyp1metagenome_FD_92528 | JGI IMG/M metagenome (GOLD analysis project Ga0126342, IMG submission 92528) | Coral microbial communities from Lord Howe Island, Old Settlement Bay, Australia - Cyphastrea 1 metagenome | ecosystem: Host-associated > Invertebrates > Cnidaria > Coral ... | reverse complement strand
TATATATATATGTATACATATATATATATGTATATATATATGTATATGTATATATATATATGTATATATATATATATATATGTGTGTGTGTGTAACTAATCTAATTGCACGTTAGGGGACTCAGTTCCCGACGGATCACTTAAAAGATCCACTCTTGTCTAGTGTGTGTGTGTGTGCTGTGTGCTTTAGGTTATTTTTCTGTTGTTTTCTTGCGAACTATATAATTTGTCAATCTGTCAATACGAAAAAAGTATCCTTATGTATCGATGCTGGTTTGCCTAAGTTGACTATGGCGTAGGGACGCATCGTATCTGTAAGCTGTGAATGATGCATTACATATGCACCTGTTTTATGTACTTATTGGATTTCTTACCTGAGCCCTGGAGGGGTCAAACAAGTTTGAAAAACCAGCAGTCAAGTCTTGCAAGCGGGCCCCTACAATCTCGGACCTAATCTCAGGACCGTAGTGCTTCCAACTGCCAGAACTTGCAAAGACCCGGGGACGAACAAATGTTGGCAATTTTTTGGTCTCAAATATTCGAGGTTCAATTCAGGTGGGCCACCTCGTGAAAAATCAACCATCATTTGGTTGATCCAAAGATGAATTATCCGAACTATTGCCACTAAAAGATGTGGGAAATCATCATCTAAAGCCACCAGGTCTGGTGAACCCCGCCTGCTCTCCAAGAGGACCCGCACCGTTGCGGCGGAGCCCCTCCCAGCGACGCCGTTCAAAGGGAAGCCTGCGAAAAATAGAGGTGGCCGTTTTGGGGAAGGGAGCACACCATGTATATACATTATAGGGGATACTTTCATGCAATGTAAGGAGCAAATCATGCATGTTACAGTAATTCAACAGGGTCCATCGATTGAAGTTTGGGCAAGGAAGGAGCAGGAGAGAAAGCTGGGACCCAATTCTTTCTGTTGTGGCATCCACAGCTGTCTATGTTCCATGCTTCCGCACATCAGCACCAAGTGCAAACATTTACCAACCACCACCACCACCACCACCATCATCATCATCACCATCATCGCCATCACCTATCTTTCTCACAATATTCCATCGTTTGTTTTTCCCATTTTTCCTGGTCTTTTCATGGATTTTTTGGCTACCAATGGCCACCACATCTTTCCACCTGTCGCCGAGTCGCTCGTATGCATGTCAGCCCGCGCGGCCAACAAGACCCGCACATGTCCAGGTAGACGGGCCAACCAAATCTGGGCGCGACAAAAATGGGGGAACGTTTGGGATGCTATGGGATGCTATTTAGTAATCAAAAAGAAGATAGAAAAGTCAAGTATCACTCTTTATATATACAAGTATATATATATATTTATATTTCTCATTTCTCTCTCTCTCTCTCTCTCTCTCTCTTCTGTTCTTATCGTTTTGGGGGGTGCGATATTTTGAAACAACACTCATTTAGTTGATTGGTGGCGCGTGTGTACACATGGTTAGTTCCGTTAAAACATCTGGGGCCATTCATGTTTTTTGGCGCAGCCAAAACATGGGAAAGCGGCCAACCAATTGTCGAAATGGAAACTGATCCATGGTTTCACATATTCTTGCAAAAACACAAAGCATTGTGCAACAAAAATGGGATGCAACCCCTATCAGGTCAAATAACACGTTTTAAGTATGCAACCTGGGAATGTAATCAATAATGCTAGAGTTGCAACCTATGATAGTTGGCAATGATTAAACAAGACAATCAAGCGTAAATGTTGCAAATCTAATCAGGTTGATAAAACATATAACCATCCTCATCAGAAAGTACCTTACTTAGGAACCAACAGTAAAAGTGTTCGTACATTATGCTGGCCCCTGATGTTTTTTTCTTAACGGATAGGTTACACCTGGCACCCCATAAAGCTAGTGAACTCAAACTAGTGAACTCAAGCTGGCCTCTGGATGATTTAATATTGCAGGATACCAATACCAATTCCAGTGCTTGATGTAGCTGTTCATTTAATAAACCAAGATTTGTTGGGCCTAGAGCCACAGGCATCGTACTGTAATGCAGTGTGATGCATTGCAAGGTAATGCAATCCAATGTAATGCGTGTGTATGTGCATTCTATATAATTATGAACCCGATTTCGGCGCAGTAAATACTGCAAACACCTTCAATTTTGGCAGCATCCCCTCCAATCTATTTGAATACACACACCCTGCATATACCAAAAAGGAGTGAATGGCAGTGCAAATGTTTGCATGGAATCCGCTGATGCGGGCACATCTTACTTGAGCTCACATGAGACATTAGTATGCTCACACGTCGAATATTATCCCAGATTGGTGCCTTTTTTTGACAGGTTACACACAGCTTTGGAAGATTGCACCAAGGTTTCGCTGAAGTCCTGGGGTCCCTGAGGTTTCTTCATGAAATCCATAATGGCATATGAAGTTAACGTTGTGGGGTTTTCCAAGATGATAATGAAAATAATATGATATAACAACAAGTTCATCCATTTATCTGGGTAAGACATAATCATGCACTACCCTGAATAGTTCGGCTATATTGGAATAATTCCCCTTACTGATAACCATCATTCCAATATACATATGATATATATATAATAACTACAAAAATAACTATATATATATATAAGAACAACAAAGGTCTCAAATATCGCCTTGGATCACATGAGAAGCGCCCATTTCATTTACCGGCAAGCATCTGGCCCGATATCTGCGCGCGACACCTGGGGGGACCCAAAAAAAAGACTCGCGCACTATTATTGATGGATATTGTGGGAGATAACTTGACTTGACCGTCAAATCGTGCTACTGAAACTTATATAATAGATTTAATAGATTACAATAGATGTTAATAGAATCTATATCTGGTTGGTTTCAACCCCTCTGAAAAATATGAGTTCGTCAGTTGGGATTATTATTCCATTCCCAACTGAATGGGAAAAATAAAAGCCATGTTCCAAACCACCAACCAGTTAGATTTAATAGATTTAATAGATTACAATAGACAATAGATGTAGAATAGAATCTATACTGGTTGGTGGTTTTAACCATCTTGAAAAATATGAGTTCGTCAATGGGAAGGATGACATCCCATATATGAAATGGAAAATAAAAGTCATGTTTGAAACCACCAACTAGTAATTAAAAAAATGGTGGATATTGGATATTGGATATAGGTAACTATATAATAGATTACTATGTATATCTGCATTGATAGTTTCTTACTATGTATATCTATGTGGAAAATCTATATAATCTACATCTAATCAATATAATAGATGTTCTACAATCATAGATTTTCCACATTGAATCTATATTACAAAAACAGCATGGTCCATGTGGAAACTGCAAAACTACAGTGGGACCTGCAGGATGTGACCGAGCCAAAAAGGGTAGAAAAATTGCACCCGGCCTGGTGAACATAGAAAAAAAACGATGGAAAATCACCATTGTTAATGGGAAAACCATGGGAAATGGGAAAACCATGGGAAACAACCATGGGAAAATGGTGATTTATATGGAAAATAACCATTTCTAATGGGTAAATCAACTATAAAATGGCAAGTTTCGATAGTTATCTCAGTTTACCAGAGGCTAAATTATAAAGGCACCCTCTTCTAATACCAACTTGAGGGCTGCGTATGACAGTCAACTTGGGAACGTGCACATATCATTTCACATCTCAAAATCGCTGATGTCTCAGGCACCAGATTGGGATCTGCACGCAGGTTGATGAGAGTGGACAGCACTAGCGGCTCCTGTGGCTCCACTTTTCTGCTCCATCCATCCGCGGAAATCCATCTTGTTGGGTGACAAGAGTAAGAACTTCTTGAAAATTAAAGCCATGACTCCTTAGAGTACAGTATATACTGCATACTGTTTCACCTGAAATTGCCAAGATTGGCCCCAGAAACCGGACCTAAACCGAAATCCGCTCTCTTCGAAACGCAATCGACCAAAAATAGCTCCAAGCCAACTGCCTTTAAACTTCAAATCGTCAGAGACTAACTTTGGAACCCCAACTGACTTTGGAATACCCTCTGGTAAACAGCTACGTAACTATGGAAAATCACCATTTTTAATGGGAAAACTCACTATAAATGACCATTTTCAATAGCTATTTTGACATAACCAGAGGGTATCACCTTATTTCCATGACAAATTGCCATGGCCGTCATCCCCTGACCTCCACTTGGCCTGTCCTGGTGCGACTTGGCAGCCACCATCAACAGGGTCTGGCTGTCGTAGTAGCCCAAGTCTCCCATGCCCAGAACGCGGCCATTGGCCTTGCAGAGGGCACCCCAACATACCCCAACTTTCCCGAAAAGGTCATGTGTGGCAATGGCATCCCCTTGAATATCTTGAATAGGCTTATGATTTTGAGGAAATATAGAGTTTAAGCATCCAAAATGATGTTATAACATAGCCATGGAAAATCACCAGTTTTAATAGGTGAACCACCTATAAATGGGCCATGTTCCATGGCTATGCTAAATAACCAGATGTTAACCAATTTTCAAAATCCAATCAATGGATTGATTCAAGGGATTGTATAACCAGAAACCGGCTGGTGTTTCCAACAGGTTCCTGCACCTTGCCTCGAACCAATCGAAACCCTCTCTCTGTTCATTTGGGGGCCCTTCTTTGGCTGATCTCAATCTCTTATATTTGGCATACCAAGATGGTGAAATCATGTTTTTCAGCCCTCTTTTTGGATGGCTAAAGCATGATTAAACTACTATGTTAAAGCCTCATTTTCTATATCAATTAATTAATGCAGGATTCACACTAAATCTATTGATATGTGTCTCTAGTGAAACTGAGACATGGCATGGTGTGAAACTTGGAGCCCAAGTTTAACTCATCAAGGAAAAACCCTCAGGATCCATACCCCACTTCCACCTGTTTCCATGGGATCCTCCACAAGGGCGGCCGCCGTTCACGGTTTTCGCGCCTCCGCACGATGCTCCACCAGCTGTCGTAAGATCCCGGCATCCCCCGCCAGGACGGCGCATAACATGCCCGTCATGCCGCGATCCTCCTGGAGATTTGGAAGATTCCCAACATATCCCAACCTTCACATGGACTGATTGCAGGGGAGATCATGGAAATCGAAGGCTGAAACCATGGATTTTTTATATGGATCTACCCACCCACCCCACAAAAAAAAAAAAAGTTCCTGCAGATGTTTTAATGGTCCTAGTCGGGGAAACATGTGGTTTTAGAAGTGGAGGAAGCGTATAGTTGATTTAAAGCAGAGATCATCCGGACAAGGGACGGCTAAACATATATGAAAGCGCACATTGACATACAAGGCGCGTGCGTATCATTCATGCATTTGTGCACTTGCAACCTTGCAAACTGGCGATGGCAACTCCAGCTTGGCTGGGCATGGCAACACAATCCCTGGGATGATCATCTGTTGGTAGTCCGTTGGTTACGTCTCCGAGCTTCATGTTTACGTCCAGAAAATTGTGATGTTCGATAATGTCTGGGACGGCAAATTATGTAATTCACCAACAGTAATACATATATATATATATATATAATATGTGCGGCATGTTTAAGGGATAGTTACGTTACCCTTGCAAACCGTCACTTCTAGTGATGCCGCACAAACGTCGCTATCATTTGCCCAGATTATACCCGGTATCATCAATGTCTGATGATGTTCCCACCGGAACTATGACTCCCTGTATGTTCACTGTGTACAATCCCCTCCACATAATATCAAATACCCCCGATATCGCCACCCAATGAACACATCCAATATATAGCATACTAAACTACGAGGGTTTCTAAAGGGTGGTATTTCATATTGGGGAAGGGATCACCATATCGCCATCAGAATCCGATATAATTCCCATGGTTGATGGTTAAAACTTATCTAAAATTCAAGAACAATGCTCTATTAGGCGCCTAAATTTGATGGCAGCAAGCATGGCAACCTCGAGGGCAAAATCAATGGCAATGGCAATGGCGGTGGCAATTTGCAGGGCAACATGGATGGAAAAAACCGACGGGGGCAAAGGTAATGGCAACATCGGTGGCAAAAAACACCGGCAAATACGCAGCGGGGGTAAAAGCACGGGCGGCAAATTCAATGGCAAAATTTGGGTTGCGAGCAGCAAAACTGTCAGCCATCATTAGAGCAGACCTTCGTACATTGCACAGCTTATTTTTGCGTACACAGTCTGCGTGGCAACGAAAGGGCAAACTTGCATTGCGGGCAAAAGCAATAGCAACACAGGTAGCAAAGCTATGGCAAAAATTGTGGCAAGGGCTAAAGGCTGGACGTGTAAGTGGGAAATCACTGGGAAAAGCAGATGGCACATTGCATGACCACAGGATATTGTATGCAGCCAGTGGCTTGCACAAGTGGCTTATGAAATTGTGTCATATGCAAAGCAAGTGAACATGTTCAATCCGATGGTTGTGGTGTCACATGATCAAACTTAGTGCTCAAAAATTGTTGTGTTTACAGCTCACTTGGTCAGCAATTGCCTTTCGGTTGGGTTTTTGTCTACTGGTTTTCTGTGTCTAAGCAATGCTGGAACATTGTGGGGCACAGAAAAGAAGGTTGAGCAAAACTTTGCCCAGGCAGCTGCCCACCTGCCCGTCAAGAAATAAGGTCGATTTTTGCCAAGATAAGCATTATTCTTGACAAAAATAGGGCTTATTTTTTGACGGGCAATGATGGCAACCAAAAACTAGCGCGGATTGTCTTGAAAGGACAAGCGCGCGCTGGGCTGAAGCTGCTTTTGCGCCACCAGCAAAGGGATAGTTGAAAACAACATGCCAGCCCATCATATTTGCTTGGTTTCTTGTTTTATTCATAGGGTCGGTGGGCGTCGCCTCCGCCGAAGGTGCAATAGGGCTGGCATGATTTTTGTCAACATCTTTCTCTATAGTTGATGTAGCACCAAAATTTGCCAGCACTTTTGCCATCAACTTACAACCCCATTTGCCGCCAAAAAGTTTCTCACACCCTCTCTGTCACCATGTGCCATGTACACCCAACGCCTTTTTGTGACTGAAGGTGTTTGCAACCTTTTCTGCCCCAAAAAGCTGCCATCAAATTTTGACACCTCTGCTGCCGCCAAAATGTGATTGCTAAACTTCCGGCTCAATTTTTGCCATGCAAAGTTGCCACCCCCTTTGCCACCAAAATACGGTTTGGTTGCCACCATTTTTGCTGTCACATTCTGCCACCAAACTTGCCACCAACTCTTCATTGCCACTGAAACTGCCACCCACATTGCCATATCAAATTGCCACCGCCACCGAACTTGCCACCTGAAACCGCCACGAACCTCTGGCATATGAAAGCATACCTTTTAAATCTTAGATAAGTTAAAACCCTAAATTTGATAGTAGGACCCCTAGAAATCTGATGATTAAATCCCAATTGTTGAAAATCAGTTAAATCCTAATTGTTGATGGTCAACAAATCATGTTAAATCAAATCCATATTTTCAAGGTGATCCAACCACCATTCATGGGAGCCTCACAAGAAAAATGGGTCCTTCACAGCTGCTTCCACACTGGGAAAGTCGAAGAACCTGGGGCCCAGGCCAACATCAAAGTTCAACTTACTATGGTAGATCGTTTCAGTAGGAGTTCGATGGGTTTTGTATGTACTATATTTTTTGAAGTTACTGCAATGATATAATTTAATTCTTGATATTGTTGTTTTGACCCAAGGGTTCTGAAAAGGAAAGTTCCTGCAATGTTTGAGCGAACCAGTAGATTTGATTGCCAATCAGGCTAAGACTTCCGAAAATTCCTTAGTACATTTAATGAGTGCAGATCCTCTTTTGCACAGCTGGAAGCACAGCGTCTGCCTTTCACATTGAGCATGGTTTGTGGCTCTTGCTCAAGAAGTGTTGACCCAAAAAATGGACATTTAGGAACAGGAATTCCAAAAAAGACGGGGCAGCCCGAAACAAACAGGTTGCCATCCTCCGCCATCCTCGGGCTCTAGATCAGAAATTGATCAAGTCAGTGGCTGGCAGGGTCTTGCATGAACGGTTGTTGGTGTTTAATCCCCTTCAGGAGAGGAGGGAAAAAGGATGAAAAAAGACCAATTCATCATCATCATCATTATCATCATCATCATCCTAGCATGGAACATGAAAAAGGGTTTGAGAGGAATGCACTTCGACCCATCCTCGGCTCCTTTCCAATCTTTCCAACAGGTCCACCGTGCAAGGAAGGCACTTCAAGAATCCCGGTAGGTCCCACTCCTCCTTCCCCTGTCAGGATCATTGTCCCACGGGGGCGGCTCTGATGGGTGATTTTCAGCCAGTGTTCCTTTGGTTTTTGTTTCCAGAAAAGGATGGAATTGTGGATCGTTTCGAAGGCAACATTTCTAGGTGTGACATGTCAAAATCACCAGCAGCAAGTTTTTAGGTCAAAATGGACAAATCCCACCAGCCAGCTCTACAGTACAGTACCTCCTGGCTCAGTTACAGTGCGTAGGCACATCATGGCACATCATAATTCCTTGTTCACCATTTCCGGTCCCCTTGAGAGGTCGTTGTGACATGGTGATCATGGTGCCCCAGAAAGATTCGACGACGGTCCTGATTTAGCAGTTGCGGACGACGTGCCAAGTAGAAGCCTGCAGTGCCAGGGTATTGCCAGGGTCGGGCCACTGGTCTTGAGGTACCCAGGTACCCAACACTTGCCATGAGTCCTGGAATGGAAGCCAATTTCACTGTAAATTCCGATGTTTAGCAGCCCTGCTGAAAAACATCGAAATGGAGAATTGAGCTTTTTATCGGCATGTTTTACCGTGAAGCACGTGGTTTTTTCAGAAACATCTTACCATGTCTTACCTCCCCGCCCACCTATCAGTCGCAGAGAAACGGTAGTGGCTCAACGGCCCATGCACCCGCAGATGACCCAATTTGCTGCGCAGAGCCATCTCGCCCAGCTTTGCCTGGGCTTGGCTGCCGCTGGAACTATATGGGGGGTTCCAAAGTCATGGGGGATCCCCAAATGGATGGTTTATAATGGAAAACCCTAGGGAAAACCCTAGCAAAATGGATGATAACTGGGGGTGCCCCTATTTCAGGAAACCTCCCTATGACAAACCAGAAAGCCCGGTAAAATCATCCAGACTATCTAGAAGAAACAGAGGCGTAGGGGTTGCCAAAAGGACCCAAATGAAAGTGAATGACCGAGGGGACCTGTTCTATCCTATCTATTAAAAGCATCTCATGCGCTCACTTTAAAACTAAAACTGTTAACCAATTTTTCCTTGCAACGTCTTCCCAAATTCCCTTTGGGAACGCGAAATTGTCAGGGTACAAATGGATACAAAATGGCAGAAGTTGCTGCCTTGCAGCAACTGGCAGCACCAGAAGTGAATGCTTTCAAATGGACACCCAGGCACCTGTCCGAAAACAAGTTTCCTGAAATTCATATGCGTTCCATTCCCTTTCCACATTTTTCTAGAAGCATCTTTTCTTGTTGCCAAAACTCTGGAACAAAGGCGCGTCCAGGACAACTTTTTCCTGGCCGCCAAAATCGTTTAAAAGAAAAAGCCAAAGCCCGGTCCAATATTCCTGTCATGGGTGGTTGTAATAATGTGGGTTGATAACCCCATAACTTGTGACAAAACTCATATTTGATGCCTGAAACCCGAGCAAAACAACCCCCAAGCGTTCCCTTTCCAGCCCTCAGCCAGTGACGACTTCTTCACGGTCGCTCTCCACAGTGAAAAGGCCATCTGAGATGCGATTCCTGAGGTGATGTAGCTGCGGGAAACCCTGTGGTTTATTGATGCTTTTTGATGAATCACCAACAACCGTGACAACCACGTTTGTTTTTGGGTTAATTGACCAGTATTGGGGGGGTCTATCATTGGGGTGGCCAAACATTTGCGGGGAAAAATCATGGGGAAAATCATGGAAATGATGTGTGCCTGGATGTGCCTGACGGGTATTCAAAGTTGGAAATCGATGAAATTCCTGTGGAGCAAATGGGAAAATTTTGGAAATCTGTGAAAATATGTGAAAATTGTGATGCCTGGACATGCATGATGATTTACCTCTTTGAAAGTGGAGGCCATCCCCCAGCCTCCGGGCACATGGCGATTTGGATCGATGTCGAGATACACATTTCGGAGAACATATTTCCGGGGAGTTCTGAAAAACGTTTCACATCCAAGACATCCACATCATGAACATCGTAAACTGAAGCAAATTGAAGCAAAATATGTCAAGATCGAATCCACAGGTCATCCCCGCCTGGTTGACAAGTCTACTTTCAGTCAATGCTGGTGATATCTTAGATCAGCAATATATGGAGGTTTATGGAAGTGTCCATAGTCATGGGGGTACCCCCAAATCACCCATTTCTGGTGGGATATGGTGGGATTTTCCATTGTAAACCACCCAGATCCAGCTACCACGATCGTCTTCGAGCATCTGCTGCCAATCCATGGGGAAAATGAATTCAGCCTCTTGCGCCTGGGCCGAAATCCCGTCCGATCTGCACCTCCCAGAAGAACCAAAGAGAAAGGATGACAGAAATAGAACACCAAAACCAACAGAATCACAAACTCAGAATCCCGTACATGGATGCAAATTGTGCTTGATGTATGTATGTATGTATGTATGTAATGTAATGTAATGTAATGTAATGTAATGTAATGTAATGTAATGTAATGGAATGTAATGTAATGTAATGTAATGTAATGTAAGTAAGTATGTGTGTATGTATGTATGTATGTATGTATGTATGTATGTATGTATGTATGTATGTATGTATGTATGTATGTATGTATGTATGTATGGTATGTACGGTATGTATGGTATGTACGGTATGTACGGTATGTACGGTATGTACGGTATGTACGGTATGTACGGTATGTACGGTATGTACGGTATGTACGGTATGTAC
>Ga0126342_10021085_pt1 | contig 10893 bp, 7 predicted proteins | sample Cyp1metagenome_FD_92528 | JGI IMG/M metagenome (GOLD analysis project Ga0126342, IMG submission 92528) | Coral microbial communities from Lord Howe Island, Old Settlement Bay, Australia - Cyphastrea 1 metagenome | ecosystem: Host-associated > Invertebrates > Cnidaria > Coral ... | reverse complement strand
GAAGATGTGAAGATGAGCAGATGTGAAGATGAGCAGATGTGAAGATGAGTAGATGTGAAGATGAGAAGGTGAGATACAGACCCCCACTATTGGAAGAACCCTGCGCTCAGACGCTCTCGGGAAAAAGAAAAATCCAATGTTGCTGCCAATATAATGCTATACTACATAATTATATGTAATATATATATATATACATATAGATTACTGTAGTTGTTTTCAGTGTAAGTACCAAAATTTCAGCAAACTAGGCAGTTTAAATTCATTTTTCTTGCTGAAACTGTTTCCTGACATGGGGGGTACAGTGAAACCACTGTTTAACTGTTTAAGAACCTACTGCAAGAAGAACTTCAAGGGCTGGATTGCTGGATTCAACCCTCTCTCAGCAAATTGCAATATGAAGCCTAGGGTACCCTGGACTTCTAGCCGCTGGTTCTTCTTCCCCTTTAACGGGTATCAATATACCAAACATTAATTATTAGCAGCTATTTACGAAAAAAAAAGTCCACCGCGGAACTTCCATGCCGGGGACAAATATGGTGTAGCCCCAGGACAATCCGAGCCCTTACATGGTCACCAATGCTGATGTTGACAGCTTCAGCTAGATACCAGCCAGACACACTGTAGGTCATCTGACCTCGGAGGCTGCCCTTGGCTTGTCTTGGCTTGCCTTGCCTGTGATGCATTGTTTCGGGCGCTCCAACCCCGAGAAACTTTTCGGAGCCTAAAAAGTATTGTTCTTCCCCCCGCCTCCTTTGCAACCTAATACCACGCCTAAATAAACTTTCAAGCCCTGGCATGGTGGAATATCTGGCCTATACTTTGTTTGGAATGCATCTGAAAAAACTTTTCGGGACCTAAAAAGTGTTTTTCTTCCACCCACCTTTGCAACCTAACGCCAAAATAAACTTTCAAGCCCTGGCGTGGTGGAATATCTGGCCTATACTCTGTTTGGAATGCCTGCACCTGAAAAACTTTTTGGGGCCTAAAAAGTTGTTTCTCTCCGCCGCCTCCTTTGCAACCTAATACCACGCCAAAATGAATTGGCAAAACCCTCACCATATGAAACCCTTAAGAACTAACCCATTAACAACTTGAGGGTACCCTCGTTCATAATTCCCATATTTTCCACGTATAGCACTTAAGAATCCCAGGGTAGGCTGGAAAATTCTGAATCGGTTCTTATCCAACGGTTCCGCTGTACCCCTAAATCATCCAATTAATAATAGGATTAAAAAAAAACATCCATTTTTGGGGATTCCCAATTTATGGAAACCACGATATTCCCCATTTTTCTGAACGGTTATAGAATATTATGAGTAACAGTCTATAATCTATACACACATATATATATATACACTCACCCTAGTTTTCTTGGTTCTAAGATGTTATAAGTACCATCTCCGCCCGTTTTTGATTGGGCCAACCTCAAAGCGTCACGCCTCGCAGCCCGTCGCACCCCGTCGCCGGTCCTGTGCACCGCCTCCCTGCTTTTCGAAGGCGCGCAGGAACTCGGCGAACTCGATCTCACCGGTCCTCGGGGACGGGAAGCTCGGGTCCCACTGGGATGATTTACCCTCTGGTTATGACTAACATAGCTATTGAACATGGCCATTTATAGTGGATTTACCCATTGAAAATAGTGATTTTCCATAGTTTTTTGTATGTTTACCAGAGGGTAGATCCATGGTTGATGAGTTAAAAAAGGGAAGAAACCATGGATCTACATCATCCCAGTGGATAGTTACCCTGCAGTATCCATGATCTACCTGCAAAAATTGTGTGATCTAGAAGAAACCACACATATGAAAAATCAGATCTAGTGTTATTAATCCAAGTTACATGGCCAATTCTGAATCATCTTAAAAACATAGAGTACATATATCATTGCCAATCTTAGATACCCTGCAAACAAATAAATTCTTTGCTGGTTAGTAGATATTCCCATTGATACCAAAAGACTCAAGGATTAAAGTACCCATCTAAGATTAACCTAGAAATCTGGGAAACGATATGACACCTAATATGATGATAAACCAGCGTTCGTGTGTTTTTTGGGTACCAATTTTATGATTCAACTTGGTTCAGCCAGCTTAATCATCCTCTCTCCCTACTACTAGATCACCCCCCCAAATGGTAAACACGGTGACCTACTTTTCTTATTAGGGGGTATTTTGTATTAGGGTGCCCCAAACATTCCAATGAAAAACCCTGTATAATAATAGAAATACAAAAACTTGATTTCAAATTTGATTAAATCCCTTATTAAAAAATCTATATAGTATAATATATAGAATCTTGACAGAAACTGGATTTCGAAGCTTTCCCCTAATATTCCAATGAAAACCTTAATGATAAAAATAAATAACTAAAAGTGCGAGATGGGACCCTAATAAAAAACTTCCAGGTGGCAATCTATTTTGATTAATACAGTAGGGGGTTGAACCCATTGTTTCACCATCCTGTTCTCCTATTGATTTTCAATTATATACCACAATTAAGAATCCAATTTAGTGCCCAACCAAAAAAAAATGGAAGTGCCACACCAATCATTTTTTCTAATTTGGGGGAGTTTTAGTAGGAAGAAGGGGTTATATTGTTCAAGAGAACTGATCCAACCAAACACGTCAGATGGTGATGGCTTGGCGAACGGTGATGGTGGTGTTTCTATGGGTGGATACCCACGTTTCGTTTTAAACGTGGAAACAGCTGGAAAATCCCCCAGAAAAAAATGGTGGGACTTTCCAGGACTTTCCATGTTTGAGACTGATGACCTGCAAGAGAATCATAGGTAGTTAATATAATCTGCAAACATATGGGGATGGGTCAAAACCTTGTACCCCTATGGCAGTGTGTCAAAACCCTGGTACCCCTTTTGTTCACATCAAAATAGCTGGGATTTATGGATGTTCATCCCACTAAAAATGGTATTAATAGGTATTGATCCATACCCATATATTCTGCAAACATATGTTCTTTGGGTCTAAATATGTCTAAATGCATGACAAATTGTACATGATTTGACGAGCTTCCCTCTGAAAATGCTACTGATATGTACTGATCATCTTTGGGTTCTGAATGGTTCTACTTTCTTGGCCCAACATTAGAAAGTGGATACAAAGCACGTTTCCTCCCCTTCCCCTATCATCCCCTATCTACGGACGAAATCTCCATTCTTATTGATTAAATCAAGCATCGGTTGAGCATGGGAATACAAAAATGCAATCTTCAGCCAACCGCCAGCATGTTTAGGTTTTCCCTCTTTGCTTGTGAAAATATACAGAGTTTCTTGGTGAACATTGGCCATGGTTCATGTTTTGCCCCCCATCAAACTGGGACATTACTGTAGAATGCACAAACAAAGGAAATGAACGCTTTCAGGATTAATCCCATCCCCCCAATATGAAACACCCCCGTTGTTTGATCCCAAAATGAGTCGTTTCATCCTCTATTAGACCATGGTTTCTGGGGCGTGTTGAAGGTAGGGGATGAGATGAATCCGAGCTGGTCAGTTATATCTGTATATCCCCATGAACATCCCATGAAATCACCATGAAGCTCGATGATTTTGATGATTTTCCCCATGGAAATCCCAAGAAAATTTGAAAATTCATCCTATCAATTCATATTATATGTAAATTAACAAATAATCAACATGTTTCATGTTTCAACCTGAAACAGTTTTTAGAACCCTAAACCCATTTCCCTTTTCACGTTTTTTTTTCACGATCGCAGCACCTGGGATGCCCCGACCCATCTTCATCGACATCTGCCATGAACCGAAAGAGTTCTTCTTCACTGGGCGCCTCCAGTGTGACGGGATGACCATTAGGGATCAGGCAGTTGACTTCATGTAATAACAAAGATTTATGTTAATGTATTATATAATGTTATATATATATATATGTTTTTTGATATCATAGTATATCATTGTTATTACATCAATATACATATAGATATAGTATTTTCAGATCATGGTAGATCTATTATATATAATACATATATTAATATCATATATATATATATATATATTATATTCATGTATATCTATGTATATCTATGATATGTAAACTTGTAGAACCTTTGTTTTTACAGTATACATAGTACACAGTCTATCAGTCTATAGATTTATTAAATAACACACACATTATTATGTATGCAGGCTGATTAATGGCATGACTCGTGCCCATACCGCATTGTTGGTCAAACATGTGTTCGCCATTGAGTGAAACATTCCTATATCAATCTTCCAGGTTGGTTGGTTTACCATGCTTCACCACGGTTCACGGGATTTTACAAGATCATATGCCGTGTCTCGCCCTTGTTGGTATTCGTCAAGGTTGCATGGTTTTCCCAGATCCTTGGTGATCCAGAAGGCAAATCCATGTGAAGGTCGAAAAAAAAAACAAAATTAAAATAAGGTTCATGACTGTCCCATATTTTCCCCTTGTATACAGTATCAAAACATCCATTTACTTCGGGAATGTCCATTTCGGTGACATCAGCATCATCAGCATGGCGAAAATCCACTATTTCTAATGTGGTTAAAACAATGCCATCACCCATCCCCCCAGTCATCACCATTTTTTTTATAGGTGCTATGGTGCCCCCCATTCCCAGTCATGGGTCACATTATCACATTACATCTGGGTAAATTATGATATTTCACTAACCTGAATCTTGCGGCCATTTGGGGATGATTTCCCTAAAATAAACCATGATTCCAGTGAGGGAGAACAGTGAGGTCGTGATCAAATTTACCCAGAAAACCATGGATTTTCCCATTCCGTTAGGCCCACTGAGCAAAGACGTGTGCCTCGCCAATGGCTTCCAACAAGAGCTTCATCTCCTGCCAGATCTCTTGGGTTTTATGGTAGGTATCCTCTGGTTTAATGGAGGTTTAATGGAGCTTTAATGGGATTTAATGGGATTTAATGGGATTTATATATTGGGATGTAGTGAAATTTAATGTTATACCCTCTGGTAATTTGTTACATAACTATTGAACATGGCACATAGAAGTAATTAGTTGATTTACCTATTAAAGATATTTAAAGTTGGTGATTTTCCATAGCTATGTAAAAGTTTACGAGAGGGTAATGGGGGTTATAACTGGGGGGGTCAGTTTGCGGCACGAGGAATCTCAGTTGAATTCACTATTGCACGGGGGTTGAGATTAGTAAAGGTCGTTTTGGAGCTTCAGTTTTTGGATCTTCGCATCTTCAATTGCACAATCATTGACAAGTGTGTTGATGGGGAATTTGATGAAAATTGTCCTTGTCAAGTTAGATTGCTGGGTGTCCATTAATATGTCATTGTTTCAACGGACAAACCCTCAAACCGCAACGAGTCTGGACTATCGATGGGGAAAATGGGAAGGATTCACACCTGAGGTCGCGGCCCGACAAGACTTGATCGACTTGATCTCAGGCGGTGAAAACTTGTAGCTTAACAGAAGAATGCAAAAAGATCTGAATCAAAAAATCTACCCTCTGGTAATTTGTTGCGTAACGATTGAAGCCATGGCCCAGTCGAAATAGTGGATTTACCCATTAAAAACGCATGGTGATTTTCCATAGTTTTTGGTAAAAGTTTACCAGGCCGGGTAAACCCCCAATCAAAGATGGCCTTGCTGGAAAATCCCCATGGATGAAATGAAGCCCTGCGAGCCATTGGCACCATTGGCATTGATCCTCACCAGTTCCTCTGGAATCACCCCACTGGCCATCATGGCCATGTATAATGACCACCTTCTGTAATGTTTAAGAACCACAGTGGTGTGAAAAAACAAAAGGAACCGCTATTCATGATTTATCATGATAATGCCTGACATAAAAAAAACACCGGCTCCTGTGATGCCTGACACTTTGAGCACTCAAGCAACCCTTCAACATCTCTGATATTCCTATCAGTTGTCATCTGCAGAAATCTCAACAATTTCTAGAGTAGAAGTCTGCGCCATGCTGGAAAGGATTCCATTCATCAGTAATCCTTATCACCGATTCGACGACCTATGGCTGTGGTTGGCCAGTGGTCGCAGCAGTGACATAATTTACCAAAGCATTATATAATTAATAGTTCACTGTTGCAAAACACCATGGTCTCATAAAACCCCGGCTTGGTTCTATCAAACTTCCATTCTGATGTTAATGGATATCATCCATAATCCCAGTTTATTCCCCTTAAGGTTCCATTATGACGTGCGAGACAAACCCATACAGTTATGGCCCTTTACCAGTTATATGTAGTTATAAGTATAACTTATAACGCCATTTATAGAATGTATGATCCCGTTTATAACCAGTTATAACTAGTTTTAACTGATAAATGGCCATAACTGTATGACATCGCTGTCTGAATATGTCCTGTGTGTCAATGGTGCCGCTGCCATCTTGGTCAAAGGTATTGAAGGCCTGACCAGCGACAACTTGTGCCGTGCCAATGAATAATGGTATGGGTCTGACCAGAAATTGGCATTTGAATACCCAAACAGTGAATCATACTGTGAATAATACCCATTACTATCATACAACGAAGAATACCCCAAAACTGGCATTTTAATCCAGAAGAATTAAGATAGATCATGGGATTTAAAGGTATACTCTACTTTCAGACCCACCCATTTGTCGGGACAACCGATTTGGTACAGCTTTCACCACGGAGGCTTTGAGGTTCCAGCCATCCAGGACTGCTGAAAAAGCGACCCGGCGACCCGAAAAACCGCCAATTTCCTCTTGAACACGAAAAGGACATGGATACCCTCTGGTAAACTAACGTAACTATGGAAAATCACCATTTTTAATGGGTATATCCACTATAAATGGCCATTTTCAATAGCTATGTTAGTTTACCAAAGGGTAACATCCAATCATCCCCATATGCTCCATTGCTCCATGGTGCTGGAATATGAATCCCAACATTTGCCCCAACAAAATCACCCAGTTTTGTAGGTAAATATACCATACATGGAGCATATGGGATCCAATGGATAACAAATTACGATGTCTGCTGTCTGCGTAACATATCCAATTAGGACATGTTTAAGATACCGATGGATGATTTGTTATGATGTTCAACCATAGTAAAAGCACATGCCAATAATGTGCATATCTGCCAGAAACATGTCTTTACCATGTTCCCTACCTTTCCATTTTTTCACATACCCAAATGGTTTGCGATGTTCCCCAATATATTTGATAGTATGCACCCATATAACATCCTATAACAATCAACGAACAGGAGTGGTTAACACCGTTCAAATGGGTATGGGTCCAAAGTAAGTCAAGTAGATACCCCTAAATTGAATGCTTCATACAAATACAATACAAGTCAATACTTATACAAATTATGTGGGTAAAACAATAATAGACAATCCCCCAAATCATCATTTTTATAGGTAGTATAAACCTAAACCATTCCCAGTCATGGGTGGTTTATATGTTTATGGCATTGTTTTACCCACATTAGATGTTAACCCTAAACATATTAATCTAAAAATGCCACATAGCCCTCTTCGTCTTTCATGGATGCCTCCCGACATTTCTGGATGAACTGCTCTTCCAGCACCATGGCGCGCCTTGGCCTAGGACATTGCGTGTTGGGTTAGATTAGATGAACTAATTACCATCTGGTTATGACTAACATAGCCATGGAAAATCACCATTTTTAATAGGTAAACCATCATAAACCATCTATAAATGGGCCATTTTCCATGGCTATGTTAAATAACCAGATGGTAACTAAGTAGGATATTATGTTTCTATAGTTATCCGGGTTTATCAAGCAAAAACTAAAAAAACTGGAGAGCACCACCGACAGTAAGCCTCTAACGACCTTCTCAGCAAGTGTTCGTAGTGATTATAAGCCGGGTACAAATGTGAACTTAATTACTAGCCAGGGTCGTCAACAACATTTAATATGCATGCAAGGATAGAATCTATGGCATGTATGGCCGAACCAAGCTTCTTAGGGATTTTGCGCATGATCATAGGGGTTTATTGAATACTATATTATATAGTAACCCCGCACAAAACAAACAACACATGAAGAAAAAACTATACGTTCTCATTATTTTAGTAGGATTTTGTTCTTCATCATTGTTCTATCTTCTTTTGAGGTTTGCTATATATGCTATGTTATATATGTATATATACTGGTGGGAATTTCATCGGTAATTTAATGATGTGGTTTGTTTGATCCTGGGACTTAAAATAGTATGCCATTACTATGCCATTATGGTCAATACGGAATACTGTGCAGGGTATGGTCATTAATCAGTCATAACTAGTTATAACTGGCTATAAACGGGATTATACATTCTCCAAATGGGGTTTTGTATGGTTTTGTTAGTACTTATAACTGGTATTTCGGGCCACAACTGTGGGGAGAAACAGTACCACAAACCACCCATAAAAATGGGAATGGTAAACTACCACCTATCTAAATAGCTGGTGAAATTGGAGGTGATTAATTATTGTTTGGCCAACATTCCTTTTTTTACACCATAGAATGTGATGGTGCCAGGCAATCATAGGCATCAAATGACACAAATCGCAGCTGCAGTAGAAGTTCTTTGAGATTCCGTCACGAGAGTTTCGGAAACAGCATTTGTTCATTCCATTGGAACCCAGATCATTTACCCTCTGGTAATTTAACTTAGCTATTGAAAATGGCCATTGATAGTGGATTTTCCCATTAAAAATTGTGATTTTCCATAGCTCTGTTAAACTACCAGAGGGTAAGATCATTTAAGTGGCTTGTCCCACAAAAACATCCCATTTCGCTCCGGGATTTTCCGGTAGCATTCGTTCCTAGTCAGAACCGCGTCACCTGAGCCGCACACCCGGAGCTCAGAACAGCGACCGTCGCGTACGTTACGGAGTCTAAGCCAACGAACAGCTGCGGTGTTGGGCGTTTGCATCCCAATCATCCCAAAAACGAACAGGACTCACCACTTTAGTATCTAACCCAGGATGACAATTTCCGTACTTCTGGCTGAATTAACCCCAAAGTATCTGAAACAAATTAGAAGTAATTTGGTTGATAAGTGTATTTCCGACATTGCAAATAGATGTGATTGAAATAGGCTACTCCCAAACTTGATGGTTGATTTTGATCTTCCTCATTAAAACTGATATTTGAGGTATCCTAATCATTTCAAACAAACCCAAATTGGAAAACACCAGTGTCTCTATATCATATATATATATATATTACAAGGTATATATATATATAGTATTTCCAATTTGTAGATAATTTTCCTGGAAAAACAACGGGTGGTTCCATGGTTTTCCACAGTTTTTTGATGTTTACCCCAGGTTGCCAGGTCTAGTCATTTAAAACCGGCCCGAATTTGCTTCACCCGCGGTTGATTCACTCAGTGTAAAGTGAGCCACATGGCCTGACATCTCGATGTTTAATCGTCAAACATTGCGACAAAACAGTGGAAATTCACTGTGAATCATGGTGAAACATGGGGATTTACTGCACATGGGGGTTGACATAGGTGAAACATTGGGATTTAACCATCAGCTATGGCTAAACATCTGACTCAAGCATTGGTTCTATGGCAAAACAAATGGGATTTAACACTTGAGTTTTCCCAAAATGGACAGAAATTGGGGTATCCATTTTGAAATAAAGCCATTATAAACACTATATATATAAAAATACTCCCAGTATTTTCGTTTATGATGTTTATGTTCCATGCTTGAAACCCATTCGAGCACGGCTCAACATCCAGTCGTCCCTTTAGATTAGGGTTAATTTTCAGAACGGGATTTCCTGCTCATGGCTCGTGATAAGCCCATATAATCCCCAGTGCATTAGGTAGTGTAATTCCGGAACGAATCACCAACCGACCCGGGCTTTGAACACTGCTCATTTGAGGCATTCAACAATACCTCTATCCCATCTTATGCTGCTATATAGTTGGTTGATACACAATCCCTTCTATGGGTTATCACAAATCCATATTATAATCCCAATACATTAGGTATAAGTACTATAACAACCCCCTATATATCTATACGAACCACAGTCACATATCAATCAATACACTGTACCCACCTCATATAATATACTCATACTCATTAATTATACCATATATATAAAATTATATATATATACATATATATACATTTAGAGGTTCCCTAAAATAGGGCTACCCCTCAATCATCCATTTTAGATTGGGATTTTCCATGAAATCGACCATCCAGCAGCGCACCTCCTCGTGGCATTTCATCTTGGCGCGATCGTAGCTGGGCTGGTACTCAGCTAGGGCCTGGACGGTGAAACATACAGATCTAACATGATTTGACCATCAGACACTGGTGAGAAATGGTGATTTTACCATGAAAAACAGGGATTCAACATGGTTTGACCATTAAAATCCATTGAACATGAAAGATATTGAAAGATGCCGATTTAAGTACCAAACATTGGGATTTCACCATGAAATATGGTGATTTCACCATTGAGAAGTGAGAACAATTGTCATCAACCGAACAATTGTCATCAACCAAACACCCCAACAGCAGGACAACAAGCAAAGAAAGATCGACAATATTTACAATAAAATATACCTGTACTGCAGCACTGCAAATAAAGGAATAAAAAACAACAACAAACCAAAGGGAACAAAACAGCACACTTTAGAATAGGAAGGAACAAAACATAGACCAGCATCTGACTAGGATGGAACGTACTGTTAAAAAAAAAACACTCTTTCCTGAAATTCAACCAACCTGCGACTCTACAGAAAAAGCTGCTGCGTTCTGGCATGCAAACAGACTCTTGCTGTTGACACAACACCAACAAGATCCATTGAATCAAAGCATGCCCTTCAATATGATTGGTTGGCCCTAACTCCCTAACTCTGTACATCTTCTGACCTCT
>Ga0126342_10021084_pt1 | contig 10893 bp, 17 predicted proteins | sample Cyp1metagenome_FD_92528 | JGI IMG/M metagenome (GOLD analysis project Ga0126342, IMG submission 92528) | Coral microbial communities from Lord Howe Island, Old Settlement Bay, Australia - Cyphastrea 1 metagenome | ecosystem: Host-associated > Invertebrates > Cnidaria > Coral ... | reverse complement strand
TTATATGTATATATATATATATGTATTTATATGCAGATATGCATATATATGTACATAAATGTATTACATATATATAAATATATATGTATATGTATATATATATGTGTATATATATATATGTATATATGTATTTATGTATATATGTATATATGTACATATGTATTTATGTATATATGTATTTATGTATATATGTATCTATGTAAATATGTTTAAATGAATATATGTATATATGTATTTATGTGTATGTATATATCTATCTATATATATATGTGTGTGTGTGTAAAGATATATATATATATACACGTAAAAAATCTTGATAGCCCTGCTCGATTTTCGCCGAGGTGGTTTAAAGCCATGGACCTGGACGTGGCCCGGAGATTACACGCCCAGCAGGTGTGCAAGGCCGACGGGGGGTTGTTTCATGGGATACGATGGGATTTCATGTGATTTATATGAGCTCAATTTGTGTTGAACTTCAATTTCAGGGTATATCGAACGAGGTGAAGAGGGAATATTTGGATGACATCAATGGTTCACTAAATCCAATAGGCTTGTCAACTAAATCCAGCGGCTCAGGGATTATGATTGAACGTTAGTCATATTCTCATTTTATCCCATTGAAATGGTCATAAACTGTGCGTATCTCCCATTTTCAGACACGCCCATTAATTACATCTGGGTCTGGCTCCGGGATTCAAACAGAGCTTGAATTGCTATGAAGTGGTGGTTCAAAAAACACGGAAGGGATTTCAACCCAACCATGATGGAAGTATTTTATGGTATTTCCATCATTCCTGCCATTTTATCGACTCTTTCATGATGTGATCATCCGACTACAGGGCCTTTGGCGCCACTTCCCGGTGTAAAACCCCAGGTTCCCACCGGCAGTTCGAAGTGTTCTAACTAGGTACCCTCGGGTAATCAAATGTGGCAATGGGAAAGTCCTAATATAATGGAGGTTTTATTGGGAAATCATCGAACTAATTGGGACATTTTGATTACCGGAGAGGCAATGGTTTATTTCTTGTGATGAAACAAAGAACCACTCCACTGGAAGCGTTCTACCTCGGCCAGTTGCCAGTTCTCCAGGACATCAAAGCCATGAATGATCCAGACATGAAGCCTTTTCTGCGGTTCATGGGCTGGGCCAATTGCAGGGATGTGGGTCTGAACATAGAAAAACTACCTCCAATATATAGCCTTTTTGCAATAGGAATAATACTTTCAGACAAGGCGGCACGCCATTTGTGTTGCAATCGAGCTCTTCTGGAGCTGATCCCTCGAAAATGGAGCAGCCGCACTTAGCGAGTGATTGATGGTCATCTGGGTTTGTCTGAAAATGGGGTACCCCCAATATCAATGCATCATCATTTTAAACAATGAACAAGTGCCGAAATCGGGGGAAATTCCCAATTTCAGGCACACCTAAATATTGGTTGTATATCCCGTCATATCCAGTTGTATTTCTATTAAACCATGAAACATTCATTGGATAAATCCACCAAATTTTGATGGTTAAGCCACCATGTCGCAATATATTTCATAGTCAAATTATGTCAAATCCCTCAAAATGATGATTTTTGATGGTGGCGTCACACAAAACCCAGTATTTTGATGATGAGAATCCGAGGATCCGACCGTTGATCTGCCGCCCACGTAGCGGATGTGAATTTTTCACAAGATATGATGTAACGTGAATATGATACTGTATGGTATTATATTATCATATATTAATATGTTATGTTTTTTGGTCTTTAACAGTAGCTCTTGGCTCGACCCCCCCAGAAAGTTGACGTAGGAACAACAGATGGGTTTTCAAGATGGATCCGTTGCTGTGCGAGGGCAGCTGCGGAAAACTATGGAGCGGCGTGGTGGAAGTGCATCCTGACGGTGCACTGATCACATCGGCGCGCCTGCAATCAGTGCGGTTGATGGGTCCAGCGCTGGAACCACTTCAGAAGGTAACCCTCTACGATGTAAAGGAGTCCCAAGGTAGTGAGTCCTATGTGCTGGACAAGTACATCCCATCGAATGACATGGTTGACTTGACACCATTCAAGGAGGTGACGAGCGGCATTGGCGGCATTGGCATGCGGGCGATGTATTTAGGGATGAAGTGCCTCGCCCTACTGGACATCAATGACATGGTTGCACTACCCTTGAGGCAAATGGTCACTTCAGTATCTTCCAGGGCGACATCAACAGTGCACAGGTTCGACATAGTGTTCAATGTCATGAAGCGACAAGAGGTTGGATCTTCAGTGGCTTCCCATGCCAACCCTTTTCCACCCAAGGAGACATGAAGGGTGAATGGGATCAAAGGGCTGACGTCTTCAAGAACGTCATGAAACCCGCTTGGGCGCAACAAGCAGATGGCCCCCTTTTGGAATGTGTACCCGCAGCTTTGCAGGCCAAGTACGTGCAGAACGAATTGCAGAAGCTCAGTTGGAGTATGAACATGGAGATCAAGCAGAGGATTTTGCATTTGCATGCTGTTTGGCCTTGCAGGAGATCCAGATGGTGGGCTCTTCTTATCCCGTCAGGATGCCAAATGCATGACATCAGCAATCTTCCAGGCGCATCACCATATCCGAGCCTGGAGTATATCTTTGCCAGATGGCCAGTCTGGCCAGATGAGGTTGAACGTGAACTTCAACTTGATGAGGAGGAATTGAACATGTTCCACAGCAAGTTTTATGGCAATGACATCAGGCATTTGAGGATGAATCAGGCAGCGCCATGCATCCTGCACTCCTATGGCTCTGTTTTGCGCGAGTGTCCTTGTGGCTGCAGAGGCAAGTTCAGCATGTGGAGGCTGCAACGTGTTGGCATTCGTGGCTTCTATTTCATGGGCAACAGCAGCAAAGAGTGGTTTTTGCATGTCATGGAAGCGGCATACCTATGCACCATCTTGCCAAGCACCAGATTCCCTCATGTACCAAGAGACTCGTTGTGCCCCACTGGTCAATGTGCAGCTCCAATGCAAGCATTATGGATTGCAACATCATGGACCATACTGTGCAAAACATTCATGGATCTGCACAACAAGCACTGCTGAACTAACAAACACTTCTTTTCCGAGACGCTCATGGGGTCTTCACCTTTGAGGAGACCAAGTGCGAGATTCCGATCTATGACCAGCTGCATCAGAAGGTGATGAACATCAATGTTGCGCCGGACCAGAAGGTCGTTGATGTGATCAAAGCTGAAACCAAATGGCAACTTCCAGGCTTCAAGACTCAAGTGCGAGATGGGATGGGTGTCTTGAATGAGGAATATCTCATGCAAAGGGCCCCAATTGCAAGGCACTATACCATGATGCAAAGGCCAAAGAAACAGAGGAAAATCTGTCAACAGGGAGTCATTCGTATTGCATTCCTTCAAACCCAAGATGAATCCTTCAGATCAAAGAGGGCATCTTCCCACTGGGAACCTTTGTCTTTGAGGCGGCATTGACCCTAGAGGTGAAGTGCAAGGGACATCGACTTCAAGATGAACTGGGAAACCGTCTTGACATGGACTCACGCATGTGGAATGATGCTCTCCTGATGGCATTGCCTCGCATTCAAGCAGAAGGCATGAGACAAGGGGACGCTCCAGTTGGAGGACTATCTGACCTATGCATGGACTTGACGGCCAACTTGCTCATTCGGGAAGCCGGCAAAACAATGAGCCATTACTGGATGCCGGCTGCTTTGGCAACAGAGTGGTTTCTGCAGAAGGACATTCAGATGGTCTTTGCACACTGGGCACTTGCAGCCCTACATGGACATCTTTTCATGGCCATTGCACAAACGACATTGGATCTTGCTGGAATCTTTTATCAACAAGGAGTTCTTCACATGCTTCACATGGATGGGCAGGAACACTCCAAGAACATCTTCTGAACTTTGCGAACGAGCTGGGTCAGCTTCTGGCAATCTCGCCATGCCGTGTGACAAAGGTGCAATGCTACTCCCAGATGTGTAGCCAAACCTGCGGCACGGTGGCCATCCTTCATCTAGGTGAAAGACTGGGCCTCTGGAATGAAGCAGAGCATCCTGATGAGACTCAGCTCCACATGACGTTGTTGAAGGCATTCCCAGCAGGCAATCTTTTGGCGTATGGGAAAGACTTTGCTCAAGATGATCGTGACGTTCTTTGTCCTTTGAGAAGCATGTTTCAAGATCATGGAGTACCGGAACATCGTACAGAAGAACGAGCTCGTGCCGCATTGGACAGATTGGCAGCCAGAAGCTACGTGAAGCATTGGGATCGAGAAATCCCTGGCAAGGACTCAAAACATTGAGCTCTCAGCCGATGGTGAACTTCATGTTTGTCAAGGCAGATGAACTCGAATCACAGGTTCGAAAACGTGCCCAATCGAAGTTCAAGGTGCAGGCATCTGACAAGAAGAGCAAGGTCCAGAAGCAGAAATTGGAGGCTTGCGATGTGGCTCCGAATCAATTAAAGCTCATTGAGGGCACCTTCACACTGGAGAATGGAACTGCAGTCACTCAGCTCCCAATGCAGGAGGTAGCGGCACACAGAGCTGGACTGGCATTTGCGCAGGTGGTGGATGTGCTGGCATTTTTGCAAGAAGGGAAATCAATCTCTCTTGATGGGCTCACTGTCCTGACAACGAGTAGGATCCCGCCCTCAGAACAGGGGCTTTTACCTGTGATCAATCTGAGATATCCTGCTGTTACATTCCCACGCAAGAGCCTGTGTTGCTGGAGGGATCTCTTGTCAACTCGGGAGATCTTACTGTGATCAGAAAGCGAGACAAGGAACTCATTGAGACCACCGCAATTGAAACGGGCGTCCTCAAGTTGGCACAATGCAGAGACGACTGGCCGGAAGATTGGATTGCGCTCACCAAAGCACCACGCAGAACCATCCTTCACAGACCTTGTGCACGAAACGTGGCAAAGGATGTGCCAAGCATCATGCCCCAGTAGATGTTGAACTGGACTCTGTCATTCTTGATGTCTGGGCCAGGTCATGGTTGTCACCGCGTGAGAAAAGGGTGCCTGGTGAAGAGTCTGACATTTTCCATGTGCTCTTGGAGTTCCGGCTTCTCTGATGAAGCAGAGGCTGAGTGGTACTCTTGGTCTTTATGTGGAACCGAGACAGACAGAAGGGCGTGGTGTTGACTCTGGATCCTCAGTGGTTCAGAATGGAACGCTACAGGAAGCCATGCACAAGCTCAAGATCACTGAGAATGGCATTGCAGTTGCTCGTTTTGGCAGCAGATATAGTGTGCATGTGCCCACAAAACAGGCTGAGTCCATTCACGTCCAGATCAGCCCGGAGATCCCTTTCCTTTCTCAAACTTTGAGGTCAGCAAGACTTACGAGATCAGACCCCTTCTGCATGGTACACAGAAGTTTGGGGTACTCTCTATGCTCAAAGCCTTGGGTTGGAAGGCGCATCCGTTACAACCCTGCAAAGCGGACTCACTGAGCATGGGTTGGCTGGTCGGAGTGGCGGAGGAGCCTCCCAAAATGATCATGGCCACCGATGCAGGGGACATGATGATCTCGCTGCACCGTTCTCATGCAGAAGGTGACAGCTATGTGACATTGACTAGTTCGGCCAAAATTCAGGGCTATCTGCGCAAAATCCAGAAGGAACCCCAGTCGACTCCGCAGCATGCCAAACCCAAGGTGGTGAGCACTTCTCTAACCATGGGCGCAGCGGAACCTAACCCTCGGAGCCAGACTGACCCGTGGAGAACTTGGCAGCCATCAAGAGTATCAGCCGCAATGGAGGATGAGCCCATGCATGCCAAGTCTATGATTGAGTCTGTGAAGAGAGGGTTGCTCAATCCATCAAAACCTCCAATGAAGAGCGATTCCAAAAGTTGTAAGTTGACATGGCCGAGATCAAGAATCAAAACCAACGACATGAACAATGGTTTCCAGATGCAGGTGCAGCCACACAGCGCGTGCAAAATCAAGTGGGCACATTGACCACGCAGCTTGGACAGCAGTAGCAAAATGTCTCGGCGCTCTCAGCAGAGATCAAACCTGGGTTCATGCACAAGGAATCCCTGCTGTCCAAGAGACAGCGGGTTCAGGATTGACTATTTGTGCGCGATGAAGGCTGCCAACCTTCATCACGATGCGCAGACTTTTCGGCGCAAAGAACCGCATGGAGCTGGACAAAGATGATGCTTCTTTCGATTCTTTGCTTTTGGATGCTTTTTGATTCCGTTCGCAGAGGCAGAGGAGGTGCTGACCAAGGACAACATGACACCCAAGATCTATGGGGGCTTTGACTTTGGTGTTTATCATTCCGTTGTCATGGAAGGCAAGACAGAAGAATTGTCCTTTACGGACCAGTCTTTGCGAGCTGTTCGCTTGATGGCCACTACGCAGGAGGATCAAGTTGAACCTCTTGATCATGCGGATCATGACATGGATGGAGAGCATGATTTTGATGAAGAGCTGATCTATGACCCTGACAACCTTCATGCTTTTCAAGCTTTCCCAGGTGATCAAAACTGGTGGATTTTCAGGCCTGATCCTGGCAACACAGGGAGGTGTGAAGCCATCAGCATGAGAGTCACAGCAGAGACCACCATGAGGGAGATTGAGGAGAACCTTATCAGAATGCCGGATCTTCAACCAGGCCGACCGGATTGGGTCAGCGCTCTGTAGTGTTGATGGAACCTCCGCACTTGGAACCCGCGCAATGGGCATGCTTCAACATCCAGTTTGAGAGCGTTTGTGTATGACACACACAAGGAGTGATCAAGGAGATCTTTCAGAACACAGATTTCCAAGGGAGATGCGACCTCTCACCTGGTCCCATTGAACATAATGGGCAAGTCATCACACCATGGACATATGAATATCCACTTCGTCTTTTTGATGGAGACTTCTTACAGCTTCATGCAGTCAATAGAGTGGAAGAAGTACTACAAGTGACAGGTGACCAAACAGGAAGTGACCTTCATGAGTTCACCAACATGGGGGACATTTACAACTAGCAGCTGGCAACCTTCCTCCCGGAATCCAATGATGGGGTATTCATTCGATTTGCTTAGCAACTACAACTGGATGTGTATAGGCTCTACTTGCTGAGCAACGAGGAGCAGAACTGGAATTTCGTGCATATCCAACATGCAGACAGTTCTCATCTTGATGGTTTGGCTCAGCATTTTGGTATTCGCCTGGAAAGTCACCAATCACGTTTTGAGCAAGATGCACTTTGTCTCATCGAGATTCGTTTGCGTCAAGAGCTAAGGGGCACGGCGGCCTTCTCCCAGAGGTAGAATTCAAGTCCAGATTTTTGCCACTTCAGATGGAGGAGATGGAGTTCCATGCCTTGATCAGTTTACAGGAGATGTGCTTAACTGAAGATTGCATGCTCATTGTAGACCGACAACACGTTCTGCATGGCACAAGGTTTCACGTTGAGGAAGGCAGCTTTTTGCAGGTCTATGTTGGCGATGATGACACTGAAGAGAGCGCTTTGGACGTTCAACGCAGCATCCAAGATGAACAAGCAGGAGTCAGACATGTCTTGGAGCAAGGTCGCTTTCAAGAAGGACACCGTGATGCAGATGGCAGCACTGGTGGAGATGTTCCTTTTCATCGGATGGCACCTTCACATGATCACTTGTACATGGTGGGGATGTGGAGGAAACCCACTTTGTTTTTTGGCCTGTGGTTGCTCAGCGGAGAAACCTATGCCTTTTGCTGCAAAGTGCTCAGGATAGGTGAAGCCATGCACCCTGGACCAGACATTTGGATTGGAACAACTAACCCCAGGGGGCTTCGGGGCAAAGAAGAGTTTTACTATGAACTTCCTACTGGAGTCTGGGGTATTTCAGAAAATCACTTAACTCACCTGAATCAACGTGATGACCTTACCAGGCAGTGGAATGAAATTCCCAGCTCCATGGCTTTGAGGCTCTTGCCCTCCAGGGATCCCTATGAAGCTTTGTACAAGGAGGCGCTCTCTGCGGCCACAGCTAGGCGGATTGGAGTTAGCAAGCTGAGCTCAATGGTCACCTTGGACATCTTCACTAATGGTTCCTGCCTTGACCCCTCCACACCTTGGGCAGCTGCCTGGGCCGCGGTCAGTGCTACACATGACAAAGTCATAGTTAGAGGTACAGTGGAAGGAATGCAGCAGACCAGTGACAGAGCTGAACTGGTTGCAATCCATGAAGCGGTGCGGTATGCAGTTTTGAACCAGGGCATCACTACTCTTTGGTCAGACAATGCATATGTGGCCGGGGTGTGCGACTACTACGCAACATCAATGACATCCCACGCAACATGCACTTTGACGCCTGGGAGCAGATGCAACGCCTATTACATGGACAAGAAGGACGCGTTTTTGTGCAGCATGCCAGTTCACACCGCCACTCTGAGAGACTGGCAATGGATGTGGATAGTTGGACAGCATGCTGGAACAGCAGAGCTGACCATGAGGCATTAGCAGCACACTCCCTACGAACTCCTGAACGGGAAACGTTGAGGACACGAATGTTGGAACATTATCACAAACAGACAGCACTGATGAATCGCTTGGCGGACTTTCACTTTATGATTGCAGAGGTCTTTCACGCCAAGGTCTCCGAGAACACCAATGAGTATGACATTGAGCAGGATTCAGGTGAAGGCGACGGGCTAGATGGTCAACGTCTTTGTCTTCACAATGTTCCATGCCAACGAGATTTACCATTGCTGCCAGGACCAGACATTGGCATTGTGCAGATGGTTGAGAAGTTGGGTATGTGTTCACAAAGGGCATGATTGAGTGGCTCCGGGGAGAAGACATTGATTGAGGATGCGGTGACATACAAAGTGTCTTTAGTTGAGGTTGCCATTCATCTTGCCCCACCAGACTGCCACAGCCAGACCCGAATAGGAAACTTCACTGGGTTGATGCTCAGATGCTTCCCACCTCCATGGTGGGCAAACCTACAGTGGCCGCGATTCTGAAGACGACTCAGAATTTTTTCCAGTCACTTGAAGCTGCTTTTGATTTTGAAATCCAATGGGCGGACCGCCTTGATCTTTCCACCCTTGGTATGGTGCCACCACAGCGCGGCATCAGTCTTAGATTAGGCAGCTGTACTGTCAAAACGATGGGAAAACAGCTTGCCGCCTTTACCTCTAGGCGACCTGTGCGGTCGGCCGGGGATCTTTCCAGGCCTGTTTAAGGCGCTGAACAAACCACAACGGTCACTGTTCGCTGTGACCTTGTGACCTCATGAGAGTCCGCGCGTGGTCTTTAACATTAAAGTAGCATACAGTTACATGATATTGTGTTACATTGTATTGTCCGTTTTTTTTGGTTGTAGTATTGTCTTCATCATGATTTCAAGTTACAATCTGATATATGTAGAAATATGTATAGGCAATAGATCCATGCACCATCAGACAATAGAAGGTTTATATAGATGAGAGAACGCCCCCACACACACATATACATACATTGTACCTACAAAAAACCACACATTATATATCTATATAGCATATGAGCAGTGTTCAAAACCTCTGTTGGTTGATGATTATGGGGGATTATACCACCCAATATATTGGGGATTTCAATAATCCAACAGGGGAATTTCTAAAAACCGACCAGTATAATGGAATGATAGAGGGATTTTGAACACTGCAAATGTATGCGTAAAATCCTATTAGATAACCGATATGAATCATGAAACGCCGCGTCTCCTGGGAGAAACTCGTCACGGCGAGGATGGTGCAACAATCTCGAGCAGATAGGGTCTGGGAGCTCTTGGACGATCCCAGGTGAGGTAACGGGATGCCATCAGGGTAAACCAAGGATGTGGAAAACCAATTGGGAAACCCATTCGGAATATATATATATATACACATACACGCATGATAATATACGTGTACATTTGCATTTATATATATGTATATAAATACATAAATGCATACATACATACCATAAGTATAAGATTTAAGATGAACGAAAAGAAACACAACATACGTAGAAAAACATAACATGTATTGAGCAAGACCAGGGATTGAAACACCCAGAACAGGAAAAACAAGAAACTGATACCACAATTCCACTGTTTTCTTCAGCTTTGCGATGAATTTCGCCTTGCGAACATTGCGAACCACGAAAAGTGATACATTGAGCCAAGCTTAGTAAACTAATTCAAAGACGTCATTTTATCGGGCCCCGCGCGAAGTGACGGACCTCGTCCGATGTCAGGTCCAGCAAGGCTGCTTGGCTGATCTCACAGTTCCTGAAATTCGCGGCAACTTGGTGAGTCGGGGAGTGGCTGGTGAGGCATCATGGGGACATCACGGGATGATGTTTGTATACAAATATATATGTTTACAAATACACGATAAGAATGTATATAAATAAACACACTTATATACGATAAACATATATACATAGAAATATGTCTTTACCGTATATATATATTTACAACAAAAAATAAGTATATACGATATATATATATATGCGATATATAAATATATATATATAGATATTGAAATACACGAGAGAGATATATATATACACAGTATACATATCTATTTATGTCTATACGATGTATGTACATGTATATACATATCTGCGATATATTGATATATGCGATGTGGAAGAATTCTATTGATATGTATGTATGTATGTATATATATATTTACGATAGATTTATAGATAGATATTACGATATATATCTATATATTTACGATATGTATATATATTTGGGATAAGTATATGTACGATATAGATTTAAATATAAACTCTATTTTATATATATATACACGTTCGATACAGAGAGAGATAGATAGATATATATATATGGCATAAATACAAATATAAATATAAATATATATATATACGATATATATATATTTAGACACGATACACAAATACGATATCTATATCTATATCTATATA
>Ga0126342_10021083_pt1 | contig 10893 bp, 9 predicted proteins | sample Cyp1metagenome_FD_92528 | JGI IMG/M metagenome (GOLD analysis project Ga0126342, IMG submission 92528) | Coral microbial communities from Lord Howe Island, Old Settlement Bay, Australia - Cyphastrea 1 metagenome | ecosystem: Host-associated > Invertebrates > Cnidaria > Coral ... | reverse complement strand
TTGTCCTTGTTGTCCTTGTTGTCCTTGTTGTCCTTGTTGTCCTTGTTGTCCTTGTTGTCCTTGTTGTCCTTGTTGTCCTTGTTGTCCTTGTTGTCCTTGTTGTCCTTGTTGTCCTTGTTGTTGGTTGTTGGTTGTTGGTTGTTGGTTGTTGGTTGTGGTTGTGGTTGTGGTTGTGGTTGTTGTTGTTGTTGTTGTTGCCGTTGCTGTTGCCGTTGCTGTTGCCGTTGCTGTTGCCGTTGTTGTTGCTGTTGCTGTTGCCGTTGTTGCCGTTGTTGCCGTTGTTGCCGTTGTTGTGGTTGCTGTTGCTGTTGCTGTTGTTGTGGTTGTTTTCCCACAAACGTTTGTGTTGCAGAGGGGGGCCGGCCGGCGGTCGGAAACAAACAAACTCTTTCCCTTCGGTTTGGAAACCTTTGTCTCTCCAACTTGAAACTCTGGTTTTGAAACTTTGGTTTCCCGAATGTTCCGCAACCTCTCCTGTGAACGTTTGTTTTCCCGTCTGGAAACTTTTCCCGGCCGTAACCTTTTTTTTGGCATTCAGAAACTAACTTTTCAACTCCCTCTTGAAACGTTTGTTTTCCTCCAGAAACAAACCTTTTTCCTCAGAGTTAGTTTGTTTCCCCCGACCCCCCCGCCACCCAGGCCGCGGGTTTTGAAACTGACCTTTTCAACTTGAAAACTAATCTTTTAAACACTCGCACTTGGCGACATCGAATCGACGTGCATTCTGCGTGGCAGGCGTGGCACTTATGGCACTGGGCTGCGCTTGGTTCTCGTTTGGCGCAGTTGTCGCCGCGGCTGTTTGTGTGGCAGGCGTGGCACTTGGCGACATCGGCCTGCACTTTGTGTGGCAGGCGTGGCACTTGGCGACATTGACCTTCACTTCGTGTGGCAGGCGTGGCACTTATGGCACTGGGCTCGCTCTGGCGGCGTGCTTGGTTCCCGTTTGGTGCCATTGTCGCCGCGGCTGTTTGTGTGGCAGGCGTGGCACTTGGCAACATCGACCTGCACTTTGTGTGGCAGGCGTGGCACTTGGCGACACTGGCCTTCACTTTGTGGCAGGCGTTGCGCTTGGCGACATCGACGTGCATTCTGCGTGGCAGGCGTGGTACTTGCTGACATCCAATGTCATTTGGTGTGGCGGGCGTGGCACTTGTTTGCAGCGACTTTTTTTGGGCGGTGCAGGCGTGGCACTTGGTGACAGAAAGTGACTTTTTGCGTGGCAAGAGTGGCACTCGGTGATATCAACGTTGCTGTGTGATATCAAATGCCATCCGTCACTTGGTTGCAGTCAGTTGCAGTTTTTCTTGGCACTGTTGTGCAACCAGTTCGGCTGCTGAGTGTAGTGGCAGCCATTTCTCGCGATGTGCTGTTTCTGTGCTCTTCGATCCAGGCACGGACATGCTGACTTGCTTTACTATAGACACAGTTACGTACTATTGCCATGTTCAGTTACCCCACTTTGGTGCGAATTTTGCGCAATCAGCTGGACTTGCTTCACTCCTGCTAGTTGGCTGGCAGGCATTTCTGAACGACGATTCCCTTGACGCGCCGCGCAAAGAGGCAACCTTCTGCATCTGCATGAACCTGCAGCAGACTGTCTGCTCTCATGACGGTCTGCGCGGGCTGCTCGCCCACATTGCGCATGCTGCCAAGACGGGCGGTTGCCATTCACCTCTACTCATGGTGTTGGCACGCCGTTTTTGGCTACTTAACATGATCACCCAGCACTTATCCACAACACTTGTACATGCAACACTTTAACGCACAATACGTTCTTACACCACACCTTTGCACACACACACACCACTTTTACACACCACACCTTTACACACCCTTCTTTCACCAACAACGTTTTTACACAGACTCTTTCACACACCTCACTTCGACGCGCATTTCTTGCACGCACCGATCCTCCACCATCTCTTTTCTCTTTCCTGCCTTTCCCATCCCATTGTCACCTTTCTTTGGCCACCTATTGGAAGAAATTGATATTTGGGGTTTTCTGGTCCTTTATATAATTTTTATTTTGTGAATTCTCTGAATACCCCATTGCAACCATCAACCAGTACCAAAAAATGATAGTATATGCCACTACCAAGAACAACTAAACCATATACCAACCCAACAAACTACCATTGCTTGAGATGCCGGGGATATCCAGCACCAACTTGACCCCGCCGTCCTTTTCGCCCCGGTGCGGCTGCAGAGATTTCGCCGCAAGGGGCCTTAAAAACCTTAAAAAAAAGGCAACGCAGCTGGACTCGCCCTTTGAAAAAAACAAATGGAGAAGGAACAACTGGGACAAACTGGGAAGTCGTAATGCTTGGACGTTAAGCCACAGAAAATGGAGTTTGATTCACACGAGCCTTTTTTCAGAAACGACAATCTGTTGACAGTTGAGAAAAGAGACATGATTGGTATATTTTTCATGGTTTTTTTCAGCCTTTCTTGCAAGGAGAGGAACCACTTTTAGCATGTCATGAATCGTGGGGCCAGCTACATTGCAGTGATTTGTTATGGCACCGTGGAGCAAAGTCGTGATGCCAGTTCAATGTCGACTGAAGTCTTTGAACGTCAGAGCATTTGGGATGGGTATGGTTTGATACCAATTAGCTTGAAAATTGGGGTGTTATTCGCATCCCAACGTGACCACTATTCTGGCAGCATGTTTGCGATGTGAACTTCTGGGTACCAGGGTCGACCCATGCCCACTGGGAAATTATTCGAACATGTCCAACATTTTGAGGTCTGTGAAACATGAAGATCTACACAGATTGGACGTACTTCCCAGGTCTTCACCATGAGAAATAGATCAGGTTGCCCCCTCCAACTCGTTGCATATCAACGGATGGTTGTGGGACCTGTGGTTCCATATCTCGACAAGACTCCACGGCTCGACCGAAAAATTCGCTGAGAGACGTTGATTTGCACACCCAGCTGTCTCAAAGTCTCAAAGAAATTTCTTCAGATTTCTTTGGAACCAGAAGTTTCCAGTGTGCACGAGAGAGTGGTTCATTCTCAGATTGTTTTTTTCCCCTGCGCGGTAGGTTGAAGTCTGGCGACACCATGACTCGAGGGCGCCGGTCTTCGTGGAGGATCTTGCCAAGCAACAGCCATCAGTTCCGAAAATTCTCGTTGGTGTTGGCGTTTTCCATTCGTAAAAAGAGCAGCAGAGTGGGCCCCAGTGGTTTTTGAGAAAGTTGGCGTTTCAGCAATTTTATGGCAAAACCCTCTTTTCAAAGAGAATTGGGCCATAAAAGAGGTTTTGAGTGGGCCTTTGTTTTGGCAGAGTGGCTTCTTTTCCGCAATGGTACCATATTCACCTACCACCTCTGCGCCCCGTGCCGCAACGTTGTCTCCGTGGTCGTGGCTCGCGGGAGCTTGGTCAACTTGGTAGTGCAGCATGTCGACTTGTTGTTTGTTTGAAAAAAATATCATACAAACAACATTTTATGAGACCAAATATCATAGTTGGACAATCTCATAAAACAAATGGTTTTGTCCAAATGTTTATGTTTATCATGAGGTATCATGAGGTATCATGAATTCTTCAGTAAAAATGGCGAATTTGGGGCATGCCCCGGCTTTGGACGACAAACCATTTCTTGGATCTCTGGCGCCAATTTGCTGATGCTTCCCATGTGCACTATGCTTCCCCAAGAGCAACTATGGCAGAACACAGGATTGGCCCTGACTCCACATCCTTATAGGGACAGATGCCATGGATCATGGTGAATGGTGGGTGAAGAGATTGATGTTGGGCATTTCTTGGAGAAAAAACAATACCCTATCCTCCTGGAGATCAAGTGGTTGGAGGGGTATCTAAGGCTAGCCATAAATCACAGTGGTGGTTTGGAGCGGAAGTTTGCCATGGAATCCGCTTAAAATGTCCCAAGTACCAACAAGCAGCCCATTTTGTGCAGCAGAAGCGCCATTTCTGACTGAGGATTTAACCCCAGGGACCAAACGCTTTACCAAGGTATCAAATTGGATCGTGGACAGAGACAGAGACACAGATAGGTACAGCTCAAAATGATCAACCATTCGAAAAGAACGGTCTGTAGCCCAATTTTTGACCGATACCCACAGCTGTTTCCTCGTTACATCAGGGCCAAACCCATTTGCCAGCGGATCTTTTCCGTTCTCCGTGGCGACCGCCAATGGACGCGGACTTGACGTGTAACTTATTACAGCTTGAATTCATGACCTGCATTCACAAAAAAAAACTGGTCGCTGAGTCTGAACATGAGGCCCTTACAGGAACTGATATGACTTCCAACTTCTCACAAAGTGCTGAGATGCCTCCCGCAATCACAGTACTCAAAACTTCAAATCTTCCGCAAGCAAAAGTCCAGCGTGCTACACGTGAAAAAAGCAAATGAACCATATATGGATTTGTCATATGAGATCCCAAACTCCACTGTTGAATCGTTATTTTTCTCATCAGAATTGCACCACCCATATAATTATCATTGCGAGCATCGGGCTATGTGCAAGCCTCAGCGGAACCTTTAGTAATAGCTCGAGTGCAGCGAGAGCACTTGCAATGTATGATGTGGAACTCGTTTTTTGCAGTGGAAACCTCCACTGATGGCAGTCAGGCAAGTCGAGATGGTTCTTTTTTCCTTTTTCGAAGAGGTCATAAACTTACTATTCACCATCAACATCCATCAACCATAATTTTTGACAAAATATTTTTGCAAACTGTTTACATCAGTTATAAACCACCAGTGGCTTCACCATCATAACTGGTGGTTTATAAATAGCTGCTTCACCATCACTACTGTTTACGGGTGTAGAGTTTGGACTCATATTGATCATCATAGGAGAAGCGAATTGTCGTCATCGAGGTGCAAACAACTCCATGATACCCGAATCCAGTTTGAATCCCACTCTCCAATAATAAACCGTAATGTCCTTTTTTTAATGGTTATGTTGACAATGGTTGAAACATGGCGAAATCAGGTGAGATTTTGCATTGTGTTCACCGCGTTACATTTAATAAAATTGAAGTTTTTTCTTTCAGGGTTGCTTATTGATTCCTACTTGGGCTTGATCTTTGTTAGTGGTAGGCCTTTTTCACAATGTTGTCCACTCCAGAGTCTCGAGCCGACACCTCGTACAACTGGATGTTGATGTTTACGGTTGATGTTTTTGCGGTGCATGAGTCGGCATGAGTTTGTTTACCTTTATAGGATGTTATACTACCACAGGGGATTATCATCCATGAACTTGGAATCCTGCTAGCACCCAGGATTTAAATCACAATCCACGGTTGTAGCCTCGAAGTTGATGTGAAACAAGATCAGTTTTATATTGACAAAAATGCTCCAAGGTTTCTCCCGCAAGCAACAAGGGAAGAGAGCCATTTGGTGCACGTGGAATTCGAACAGCTTGACAACCTGGCTGTTGAGGTGTGTCCACAGTTTTTTTGGACATACTCTGAATTAGTTTGTGAGTGTGTTTCTCGATTTGGGGTTGACACATGCAGTCGGCCTACTTATGAGGGGAGCATTTGATTGACCCCAGATAGGGAAGGTCGTTTCTTCCGTTTGCTTTGCGAAGCGCAGGGTTTCCATGGGCTGACTGAAAGTTCAGCTCGAGAACTCTTGGAGACAGTGGAGCCGTGGCCCAAAGACAACTAGTCTCATTTTTTGGCAGGGTTGGTTCGTCGATATATGATAATATATATATATATATGATATATTTGGACGTAACTGTACAAAATGTATATGGCTGTAACGTGAATATGTATTTACATCTATATACAACAATGTAATTACTGGTACCTGTGTATATGTACCTGTGATCAAAATCATGTGGTATGTTGGCCACTGCTCAACTGCGGAATTGACGCGCTGATCCTTCGTGCTGCATGGTGGAAGGCGGTAGACACCGGGATGATCTGGATTTGAAAGGTCAGGTCAAGCTTGCGGAAAAAAAACCATGGGTCTTAGAAAACATATTTCCACATAAATGGCCATAAATTGGAGGTAAATATCCCTATTTCATGGCATTTCTCGGGTTTCAGAGAGGAACCAAAAAAGGACGGATGTGTGATGTGGGAAAAGTCATCACGATATATAGGTGTCGCCAGAAATCAATCTTGGTGCAATTTGGTCATTCTTTCAAGAATTGGTTTTGCAATGTTTTGCAAACATATCCAGGATGCTGATGGATGCCATATATCTGAGACTGTTGTTTGCCAAGGGGATATGATTCCCAGCTGCCTTCCACGCCAGCACAGCACACCATCGCCGCCCGTGGCCCCATGCGACGTACCCGTGCAAGCAGGGGAAACCAATTTCGGACCTTGCTGTTTTGGACTCGCTGGTGGCGAGGCATCAAGATGTGTGAGCATATTTCTTTGATGTTTGTCACAATCCAATTTGATAGTTTAGCAGCACAATGATAGACGTGAAATCATGAATATTATGATGCTTGTAACAATTATATTGGCAATGACAATAATTATGACAGTGGTAAGGACTGCCGTCGTCATGATTGTCATTGTCATCATCGTCGTCGTCCCCGCTGCTGTCGTCCTCATCATCGTCGTCCTCCTCCTCATCGTCATCACCATCAGCATCAGCATCAGCATCAGCATCATCATCACTTAACGTTGCTTGTTTCTTAATGTTGTTGGTGTGTTCTTTTTCCTTTTGTTCTTTTTTCCTTTTCTTATTATTATTTGTTTTGTCTTTTCCGTCTTCTATTTCTTCTGCCTCCTGCTTCGTGTTCATTCATATGTATCGTTGTCGTCATTGTCACTGCCCTCGTGGAGATCATGAAGCCACACAGACATTTGTACTTCGCTCGATGACAAAGTCAGGCCTTAGATCGCTTGGAACGGCTTCGCTGTTACACATCAGAAATCGAGAACAGTTTGAAGATCCACCGGGATAGCGTTCCAACCGACTTCTAGTGATTCATCACCGGAATTGCAGAACACATCTTTTTCGACCCCACGGCTTTTTGCGTATGGTTGTGCGAACGTGCTGAAATTCAGATGAACAGATCACGTTCAGAGTCTGACCTCTGAACCTGCGGACAGCCGAGTTGCGCACCGCTAAAGCAGCGTCGCTCTGCACTTGGATGATGAGTTGAACCCTGGGTTGCATTGAAAGTCCCGGCCTGCAATATCCAAAGAATTAGCACCCAAGATCATGCAAAGTTTATAAAGTTTACTACAATTGGAAATCAGAGGGCTCGAATTTGCAAGAACCATCTAGAAAACAATGAACATGTCGAAGTCGGAAACTCCATCTTTGTCAGCTCCATGTTTCCTGGTCCACGCAAAATCGGGACAGGACGAGTCCCGGTTGATCCGGTTTATCCCGAGGCTGGTGGATGGGGGAGGTTCGCCAATTTGACCAATAGCTTGATACAGTAGGAGTGCTTCATCATGTTTAATACCCCATAGGATCCATGGTGCTGGTATATATGCTAACATAAAGGGGGTATATTGATGGGATCCATGTTGCCATATATAGCAGCACCATGGATCCTATGGGTACTGGGTAATATGTCTTTTTAGTGGTTGATGATAGTTCCGAACGGTTGATAACGATTAGTAATGGTTAGTCATGGTTAGTGGTTCAAAACCAACGCAGATTCTTTTGGTTTAATACTACGTGCTCTACCCAACAACCATGGAGAAGCCTTTCTCTTTGTTCAGCGTGAATCTCTTCGCGGGGCCGCGTTCGGTGACCTCTACTGGGGGATCTACATGCATTGGTTCCAACAATAGGTGGTTACCCAAAAAAATTACCCCAACATGTTGCCATAGTTGGAAAATGATGAGAGTCCAGGAGATTTGGGGGTTTTGATTTTTTTGGAGCGATGTCCCAGTTGGTTAAGTCGTCCAGGCGGGGACACCACGGCCTCAGACCTGGCGCGATGAAGTTGGACGGCGGACCTGGCGCGCGCGCGCGCGCAAGGGACCTCAGGAAATCCACTGTGTAAATCGCTGACGCCACGCCAAAGAAAGGGGAATGGAGAGTTTTCCATGTGTGTCCCAATTTGTTTGGGGCGATCTCAGTTGAGCAGCACTTTTTGAGGTGATTTCCTGGTGATTTCCGATTTCCATTCATCATCTGTTTCCTATGAATCCTAAGTGTCCAGTCACATCAATGGTGCTTCCTGCGTCACAACTCCACAGTTCCGGGCTCGCTGAGGCATTACTTGGCTTTCCGACCATTTTTTGTGGGCTCAGACAGCCAGGGATGTTTCAAAAGAAAGCGAGAAAAACATCAGGCCAGAAATTCAGAATCATGATATTCACTTACATAGGCCTTATATAGGCCTTATATATGGTAGGTACCTCCAATTTAGGATCCTGAAATTTCCATTGATATGTTTGGAGTCCCACTTAAGTCCAAGTATCTATGTGATCACATCCCCATGCCCCCAAAAAGTGTTATAAGATGTTATAAGTTATACTGGCAATCCCTGTCACCATTTTAGGATGCTTAAAGCAAGTTAAACCCCATGTTTGATGTTTTAACTCCCTAGTAATATTGGAAGGAATGGGATTCTATCGAATCAAATATCTACATAACCACCAAAGAACTATCAAACAAACACATGGTTTGCTAAACCCTCCATATCTCCCAATTGACTCCGTTGTTGGTGAACTCCCAGGTGCTGAGTGCTTCAGGCACCGAAAAACTGACATGACAGGCTGGGCCATTGGAAAGAATACCTGGGAGCCACAAAAGGATAGTGATTTTGGGGATCTGAAAGCCATAGATTTTGGGGAAGTTGATGTTGATGAATCTTTTGATCTAGTGACTTCTGGTGGATGTTGTCGCTTGTCTCAGTGCAGCTCTGAAGTTCATTTGGTCCTTTCCGGAACGTGGCCGTACATGCCCATGGAAATTTTGAAATGTCAGCAAATGCTGCGCGTTTTGTTCCAGACAGACCAACAACACCGCAATCCCTACTTGAATGTGCACCACAGTCAGTCAGTAGTAGATAGCCAGGAACAACAATTTTCTAAGCCAGCTCCCAATGCCGTGCATATTCATGCACACATACATGGGTCCACATGTATATCTAGCAATTGAATATCCTCCATTTCGATGAATTTTCCAGCTGCAAATTCCCCATTTGCTTCGGGTTCCAGGCGCTGTGGCGCTTCAGCGCTTGGTGATGGCCGCGGCTCGGTTCCAATGGCCGGTTTTTGGGCCATTTTTTTGGGGCCATTGAGGGATGGGGTTGACATGAAAAACCACGAAAAATGGTACCCTCTGGTAAACTAACATAGCTATGGAAAATCACAATTTTTAATGGGAAAATCCACTATAAATGGCCATTTTCAATAGCAAACTGTTAAATTACCAGAGGGTAATGCAAAAAGTTCAAACAGAGCGGAGCCTTGGGCACCGGGCCATGCGTTCCTATTTTACTGTCCGGACAGGGCTCCCTGGGTCGCCTTTGAAGCTTCCGCCTGGCTTGTCCGGACTGGTGAATCTGTTGGAGCCGCAATTGGGGGTGGTGGGTACGATCGGCCGAGGGCGCAAAAATGTGAGTGATTGGACCTCTGAAGCAGAGCTTTTTCAAACCGATTCGAAGTTGGGCGACTGGGCGGAGGGTGGTTGGATTGTGCCCCCACACAAAACACAAACTTCACCCATAGCGCGGAATCCCCCTCAAAATACAATACACACAGAACCTTCCCGTAAAAAACAGGACTTATGAAATTTTGCATCAAAAACGACCAATAACTTTGATAATTTGGGGTGTCCCTAGAACCCCCCTTCAGTTAGAGCTGACTGGGACATGGTCGAAATTGTGCCCATTTCATCAACACCAAGTTCCGAAAGTTTTAGATTCACGCCGAAGACTATGTTTCAGACATGCTGCACGAACATGATCCCCAAAGCCTCGCAAGAAAAAAAAAGTTCTCAAATGGATCCTGCAATAGCTCACTTCAAGAAGACTTGAAAATGACCAATAGTTTGGATGATTTGGAAGGCTGGTTAGTCGAAACCACTACGAACCATTAGTAGTTACGAAGCATTACTAACCACTATCAGCCACTATTATATAATCACTATAATTGGCAATATTAATTAATCACTATATTATATTACTAATTAATCACTATATATAATCACTATTAATCAATCACTATATATATATATGTATATTAATTAACCACATTTAATTGCTATTGGCCTCATGGGGCTGGGGTTGGATTGCAGGTCGCTCTTGCTCTTCCGAGCTGGTGCAGCCCAACCGGAAGCACCGCGGAAGCACCGCGTTTCCGAGGCCAGGAGATGTGACATGGTCAACATGAGATGAAAAGTGGTTAGTGGTGGTTAATAATGGTAAATATTGTTTCAACAGTGTTAATATTGGTTAATGTTAGTTGGCATTGGATTATAATGATTAACATTATTGGTTTCTGCTTGAAAAAATCGAGCATGAAGATGCCGAACTGCACGGCACGGTCCAAACAAACTTGTGACAACTCATGATTTTTAGTCATTACATATTGATGACAAATCATGACATAGACATAACTATTTTTTGGTACCCTCTGGTAATTTGTTACATAGCTATTGAAAATGGCCATAGAAATAGTGAGTTTTCCCATGAAAAATGGTGGATCTTTCCAGTTCGCTACCGTTAGTCATTACCAGAGGGTAACACCCGGTGACATGGTGACGTTGAAGCGTTGGATCCCTCTGGGTGGTTGAAGGTGCTGGGTGGTTCAATGGATTGAACTGTTTCAATTTCTGATAGATATCTCCTGATCTATCATTTTTCCCCAACAGCAGAAGCTTTGGGGTCTTCAGCCATAGTAAAGGTTTCGGAGCAGACCGGAGCAGCTCCAAAACCCATTCCCCCAAGGTTCCAAAGTCAAGGTTCCCAAGTAAAGGTTCC
>Ga0126342_10021082_pt1 | contig 10894 bp, 11 predicted proteins | sample Cyp1metagenome_FD_92528 | JGI IMG/M metagenome (GOLD analysis project Ga0126342, IMG submission 92528) | Coral microbial communities from Lord Howe Island, Old Settlement Bay, Australia - Cyphastrea 1 metagenome | ecosystem: Host-associated > Invertebrates > Cnidaria > Coral ... | reverse complement strand
GCCTGCGCAATCACAGGCAGTTGTTGCACTGATAAGAACAGATACTTCACCTGTCCAGCAGTGATAAGAACTGATACTACATCTGTCCAGTTGTACATGCATGCACATGAACCCTTTTGCACTATGTATACATATAACAATTATACATTTACATATACCGTATGTATGTGTATACATATATACTCATATATATATATACATACAATAGTATGTATATTAATCTAGCAACCAAACCATCAAGAGCAAGGACCATTCTACCGGGCCATTGGCCAAGGACTTGCCTGTTTGCCCTGGCCGGGCCGTGCGAAGGCAGCGATGAGACGTGCCCCGGGGACCCCGATCAGCGGTACTTCACAAAGCCGATCTCCTCAGCCTTCTCACGGAACTCCTCCGCTGAGGTTTTCCAAATTGGATCCAGAAAAAAATTAGGTGTGGATCCAAAGAAATGGGAGATGGGCCCCAAAAATTACACAAAAAAAACATACGATTTTTGGTATAACCCATTCTGAATCCGTCAAAATTTGCCAGTTTGGGATCTGAAAACATCCAATTTTGCAGGGAAGATCATCTATGGTTTGATGGAGTTGTTCGTGGTATCCGGATTCATGCTGGTCATATTCGAATTCCTCTTGCCCCAACTGGTGGTCATGGTGGTCCTTCACTCCAGTTCAAACTGCCCTCACAACTCAGATTCTCTTCACATTTTTGGGCACACCAACCTTCCCCACCTTCCCAACCTTCCCCACCTGTCGCTTCATCATGATGCCATACTTCCGAATCAGCGCCATGCCCCCTGGGCGCCCAGAGACGCGACTGGCGCGCAAGCCCTTGGAGCCGGGCAAGCCGCGCACGGGGGCACTGAAGGGGTTCTTCTGAGGCTGGGCGCCGTGACCACCACGAGGACCGCCACCGGTGCCACCAACACCGCCCAACATGGCCACGTGGCCTGCAGTGAAGAAGACCTGGATGGGCGAATCACCTGCCAGGCGCCAGGCACCAGAAATGGAGATGTGATGGGGCAGTTGAAGACAAGTATATTCTATATTATATATATATACATATATATATACTGAGCTACATTCCTAGCACAGATAATGATAGATAATGAATTATAATGATAGGTATACAGATATACAGATATGTGATATGTGATATACACCTGAAGTCTACATAGTCTTTTGAAGCATGTCGAAGCATCATCCATCCCAGATCGCACATGCCGCTTCTCGGTGGCCTTTGTAGCTCTCCAAGGTGTCCCAATCCTTGAGCTGTCGGCTGTTGTAGATCAGACGCATGTGCTCCGGCTCAATGTTGCATTCCTCCTGCGCCATCTTCTTCACATCTCGGACCTTCACGTCCTTCTCCAACTCCAACTGGAAATTCTTCAAGCCAGCCACCTGAAAAAGGTGAAAAAAAAATATGTGTATGGGCCAGGGAACTGATCCTGTTAAAGCCCGAAATAGCTGGTAGTTCTGGATGTTCATCCCCTATTAACTTCAACCCATCCCCAACTGTGAAGGACCTCGACACCTGCAAATCCTGAGAGAAATGACATGTTGAAACCTCCCAGTTTTCGCCTTTTCGACCCCACCTTGAATTCAACCATCATGGTTTCCACTGGAACTGGCTCCTTGAGGGTCAACTCGCTCATGGCTTCCACCAACGCTGCCATATGGGAAGACCTTCCAGCGATGTTGGCTGATGATCTGGGCAAAGAAAGGATCCCTGGCAATGGTTCCTTCAAGCCAAGATTGATAGTCCCTTGGCTTTTTTTCCTGGGAGTTCGTTCAAATACCAATCAATTCCTATCGAATTGGGGGTCATAGGCGGCATATCCAGCCAATCAACCAGCTCTGATTCAGCTTCATCGGGCTTGGCACTAGTCTCCACTCCATCCCGGTGTCAAAAAGGCTCAATTCAACAATGGATGTCTAGCAGCCACCAGCATAGCTGCCAACTGCAATTCAACAATACTCAATGTACCAGTTGCTCACTTCCAATCAAACATCTCAGAAGCCGCCCATGATATCCGCCCTCTGAGGTCACCACGGACGTTTGGACAAAGCAGCAATGGATCAAATCCCGATGTGGGACGCTTGAGCTAATCGCGGCAAAACAACACCTGAACATCTCATGAGGATCTGTCCAGTGCCTATCCAGATGTCCATGGGATCCTTTTTCCCCTGGGGCTGATGAAAAAGGGGTCCCATTTCCCTCCAGTTGATCAAGCGTGGCTCGAAAATTTCCCCTGTTTAAGGGCAAAATGGTTTATATATGTTTATATACTGAAAAAGAATAAACTGGAATCGTCCCTTGCCAGGTTAGATTGCCAGAGTGGTCAATCCATAGCATAGTTGGAGCAACCTCCAGCGGCTGACCCAAGCTTCTGGCCGGCCGAGCACCTGACACGGCGGTTTCAGCTGCATTCGAATTCAACCATGGCGAATCTTAGACATGTGGCAAAAGATTTAGGTTGATCGTGTTGAGCTGGGTATATGGTATTGTTCATTTATTAGACCACTCGTCAAAGGTTTACCTATATTAATACATGATCCACACTGTAAGTGGTGCTCTGAGACTTTGCTAAGGCTCAGACTCTTCGCCAGGAGCTTCCCCGTTGGTGTCCATTGGGCGGACCAGGTAGCATCAAAACTTCACCCTCGACCATGGGAAGATCTGGCCAGGTACATCCATTCTTGCTGGAGTTTAAAGATGTAATGCTATATCATTGCGCGAGAGAAAGAGCTGCCTGTAAGTGCCTTTTGGTCTTTTGGTGATTTGTTGTAGTTGCCCTACCATCCTGTGAATGTGTTTTGTCTTCAGCAAAAGCTTGGAGCATCAAGGACAAAGCGGGTGCTCCACAACCTACGAACGAAAAGAACAATAACACAGTTGTTCTATGTTTATCATTGGAGGGCAAGTGTGACAACGTCTGACTACATCACGAAATAGACAAGCCACTGCAGCCACCAAAGTCACCTTTGAGCTAGAGTGTGAAAGCGTAGCAACTAAAAGAAGTATGTACAAAGGCGGCCACACTGCAGGGATACCCTCGCGTGCCCCCATGATTTTGTCAAAAGAATACAGGGCGAGCAAGCGCGCAGACTCATCGGTCGCGCTCAGGCTTCTGAAGGTTGTGAATCCTTTGCGCATTCGGGTCATAGCAGAGGGCAGACATATACAGATATATACAGTAATTTGTGCAACAAAGTTCAACGTTTCCACTTCCCTGATGTCTGGCAAGGACCCACCCTCGACCAGCCTCATAGCCCACGAAAAGGGTAGCACTTGGCGTCAATCCGGCATCTTGTAGAGTCCTAAGTGCTACCATCGGTACGACGGGATGGTGAGTGATCTCAGTGCAAAGGTCCATTAGGACCATCGCAGTCCGTCAAGAAACTCAGGAAGGAAACAACTGATTTCGTCCACGTCTGGCAACCGAATTCGAATTTGCAGTTGTTGCAATCCCTAAAATTCGGATACAATCCCAAGCATTACTGGAATCGCATGGGTGATGCCCTGTACTGGAGGTCAGTGTTGGTTGGATCCACATGTTTATGCATGGCTGTTGTTGACTGTATAGTATCATATTTGATGGTCAAGTAATGCTGACCATCAGCAAATTATAGTATTTGTTGAAAATTTGTTGTTTTTTTTATGGTTTGCTATTTATTGAACAATAGTTTGCGCTGACACTACTGGTGACCATCTCCCGGTTGAAGTCAGCACATCGCCATGTTTGCTGGTGAAAACCTCTTATGTTTGCTTGTTGTTGGTGACTAATAAACCCTCAATGAAGCCTTATTATTGGGGGTGTCACCGAAACCCGCGGGTCGTGGGTTAAATCCCCATTGGGGTCTATCCCATATTTCCCAGCATATTCCCATGATATTCCCATAAAGTAGCCCACTATCACCAACATACCAATAAATGGGAACATATCAAAAAAGGAAAATAACCCCACATCATCCCATATCTTATCAGATTTTCATATTTTATTATGTTTTATCATATTATATCATATGATATCAGAGTTTCATCGATCAGACGGTGAAATTCCCATGATATTCCCATGATATCCCTAGAGCTGAGACCAAGGTCCCGGCTGACTGCGGTCCTCAGATGCCAGGCTGGGTACCGGTCCAATCATGGAGGTGACCGGAAAATATGGAGGTTATACAGTTTATACCAGCAATATGGAGTATAAATACTGTATGGTTGTACAGTTTATTACAGTATCTGCAATGTATGTATATGTCTGTGTGCGTGTATGGACATGCACACATACATCATCACAGATTCAACTTTAAAGATAAACTTGGGACACAATTCAAAAATCATGGAAGACGACAGCCATGCATCGATATTCATCCCCAACTTTAGATCAGGCACCGTGTATGACTTCGGTGGAAAGGCAGTCCTGCGGCAGCGAAGATTCAGCTGCTTTAGAAGTTTCCCACCGACGCATGGGTATGTCGCCAAATGAAGCTGTTTTAATGGGTATCCTATCATGATAAAGCTTGGATTTGCTTGTTCTCAGTTTACAGGGCGCGTCTCATATCTAGAATGTGTGTATATTATATATATACACATACATACATACGTACATATGAAAAACGTGTTAGGTAGCTTTTAATTGATGGGGTATTCCGTTGCAGGACAAAAAAATGCCAGTTCCAAAATGCCTTCAGCGGCCTTTCACCGGTTAGTTCGCCCAGCTTTAAGACATCAAGCAGAGTACATTGCATTTATTCTGTAAGCATCATTATCTATATTTTAGGGAGGGGGTTGAACATCACCTATATGAATGGAGGATGAATAAAACAACATAAATTTCAAAAGGGAGGGTTGCAAGCACTATTTTAACAACCATTTCATGTGATGTTTAACCCCAAAAGCGTGACCCCTGTCGTGATGATTCCGCCTCAGTACGCAGCCGGTTCGTGCTCGTCCAACCCTGTTCTTGGACCGCCAATCTGCTAGAGCCTCCCTGCAAGGATGGAATGCGATCGGGATGGCATGGGCCAACATTGAACCTTCATAGATTTGGTGGATGAACCATCAAACGTGGTCATGTCACCTTAAAAAAGGACAAGATGAAAGAACGGGGTCATATACAACAGGCAATGAGAACGAATAAAAAGTGGGTAACAAACACAAACTTGGGTGGGTGAACGTGCTTATGTACAGCAATGTTTGGGTTGTTCTACAAACCTCTGACAGAGCACTGCTCTTTGGGAACCCACCCAAAATCATGGGAGAATCGCAAAGCCCTCCCGGGTCGCAGCCCCCGCACCAGAGGTCGCCCAGAGTGGTGTGGAACTCCGTCTTCAGCAGCACTTTCTGGCCCCCCTCCAACTTCACCTGCCGTTTGCCCGAAATGAAATGGTGGAAACACAAAAATATGGCCGCGTCGGAGGGAAACCACATGAGTACGTGTATATATGCATGTCTTATACGTATGTATATATATATAATTCCATAATATTATATATAATATCATATATATCTATATAATTATACATATTACAGTATGTATATATATATACATACATACATACATACATACATATAATACTGTATATTATATGTAGAATATTGTATTATATAATATTGTATGTATAATATTGTATATATAATATTGCATATATATATATATACGTAGTAGATTATAGATCATAAAGTTCGGACTTGGGGCCGATGACGGGTGAAACTCATCAGGTCCTGGGTCAAAAATGCTGAAATCGGCCTGCAAGCGTGCCACGGGAGCATCTGCAGGTCGACCCAAGGCTAACAAGGACACCTCCTGGTTGCCTGGTGCAAAGGAGTGGACATCCTGTGCTGATCTTTTTGGGGACCAAATCATGGGTCTCAACTGGTTTCAACTGGTTTCAACCCCTTTTTGTTCGCTGCTTCTGTCCTCCTTGTGGTTAGAGTCCCTCTTCAAGACTCATTTGATCTGTTGCATGGGTTTGTCCAAATGAGGTACAACCCAAATTGCCATGTTATGCGGAAACACATTTCTAGACCATGGGATTTTGTGTTGTCCTAACATGTTCCAACAAATTTCCCATGAGATGGTTGATGTCGCACCATCTTGGTTGATATATATATATATATATATGTATATATATATGTATATATATGTATATATATATATTATAATTATATAAATACCTATAGCTATCATTCAAACCCCGGGAAAAGCATGGAAATATCTATGTACCCTCGAAGTCAACATAGCCATGAAACGGCACCTGGAGGTGAAGCTGATGCGCTGCGGCCATCGCTGACACCGAGCCTTCATTGATAGAAAGAGGAGAAACTCATCTGAAAGCACCAATGTGGTAGACCCAATGCCATAACCCTACGGTTTGGGGATGGTTTATACCACGGAAAAAATGGGGTACTTTGCGGATGTTATACAGGAGGGATTATAACATGTTATATATAACATATCACAAAATTATATGAATTAAACACATGTCGTTAATGTGTTTTTTGATAGGGGCACATGATGATCAAGGACTGGATGAGCGGCGGAGGCAAACCAACTCACAACATCACTAGCCGACGACCAAGCTAGCGGGAATCCACATCAAAAAACTAGCATTCCAGGGATGACCCGGAATGGATGAAATGTTGATTCTACATCATGAAATGGAATGGGCATCTTATATGGGATTGTTTCATGTCTTACATGGGATTAGCACGAAAATAATGAGTGTGAACAGGCTTGACAGCTTTCCAGTTTCATACGATTCGACGTCGGGGATTTTGTGTAGATGCGAAAAGGTAATTCACCGAGGTTTGAATGCAATGGCTGGCCATGGAAGCTGCTAAATCTGTCCTTCGCATCTGCCGAACTGTGGAGGTCACTATACAATGCACACTCAACGACAGATTCCATCCAGTTGTGACGTATTTAAAAAAGACGATGGAATCCATGCCCCAATTCCCAGGTCTGATAGCAGCTAGCAGCTAGGGGGATGTCAAGCTTGTCCCAGGCAGTGACACAAGTGGGGTGCCATCATCTCTCCATCGCTCCATGCCTAATCACCAACTGAGTTTGTTATGGTCTGACCTTGAAACTGCTGTGGCTGGCCAACTCTCTGCTATTTCCTGGTAAGCTTTGGAGATTTCCTGGTACTCAGCCCATCAAGTGGCTTGGCTGCTTCGGACCCAGTAACCTCTGAGCGATGGCCGAACGAACTTGACCTAAGTGTCTGAACTTGACCAATGTTTAAAGCCAAAAGTGGGCCATAATTTTTGACCAAGACCCGGATTGAGAAACGGCAAATCCGACCAGAATGATGCATGATTCTCACGAAGAATAGCTTCTGCAAGGGGATTGATACTTGTTCAAAATGGTCGGCACAAATCCCATGATTTTGACAGGGTTGTGGCTCACTTCAACCATCCATGAGACACGGACATTTTGTCACTGCCTTTTCTAAAGGTATTGTATAATGTCACGCACGGTGCAAACATGTGCTGGATTGTACCAGTAGTGCAATCCATGTGTGGATCCCCTTGAATTCAAGCCACGGGTGAAGCAACCTTGCGTAAACACGCGTAAACCCTATTTCAAGCCTACCCACTTTACCCCACTAAACTTCACTAGACCCCATGAAACCGACCGATCCAACATCAAATCACAACATGAAGCCAACCACAAACATCCACTTAAACATCCAGGAACAGAACGCAAACCACCAACAGACCAATAGACCAAGATAAACCAAGCTGTTGGGAAACTGAATCCAGTGGCTTCTTGGCTCTCCATAATGCCATAGTTCATAGGGAATATATCAGATACAACCACAGCTCCGTCTTGCTCGACCCGCTCCCTCCATTCACCACCGGCCGGAGAGTTAAATCAAGCACGCTGAAAAGCAACCCCCACAACTGATAGAAAGGTTAATTAAACCCAGTTCTAGTTTATAGTCTTCTAGTGACAACTCATGTTCACCACCGTTTCTGCATCTCTGGTTGCAAGACTAAACCAATAGCCTGGACCCGGCTTCAGTCCAGTTGCACACCTGCCCCTTGCGCATGACACGCTCCGGCAGCTTTGCCACGAAGCGTTCGGAAGCGCTTTGGAGATCCTGCCGGAGATGACCATGGACCATGGACTCATGGGCTCCAGTGGGAAAAGTTCAACATGGATATCCAACAAACATGGGATATTGGATATGAATGGGATATTTATGGAAAATTGAAAATATCCCAAGTTCAACATGGATATTCATTATAATCATAAGAAAATTGAAAAATCATTGGATATGAATGGGATATTGATATCCAACGTGGCTGTGCCTGAAGATTTTCGGGGTTAAGCATCAACAATAGGGACTTCATGGGATTTAGGGATTTATATCATGGGCAGGCATTTCATGGGATAAAAAGAAAAAATAACATCATTCTTTGGGTGTATCTGAAAATATGGCATAACAGCATAACCCCCAAAATAAAACGTGTGTATAATGCAGTGAGGAAAATGATGATCTGAATTCATCACATTTGATTTGAAAATTTGAGGGTCTCCTGATTTTCAGACACATGAAATCCCACCCAATACCCTCTGGTAAACTAACATAACTATGGAAAATCACCATTTTTAATGGGTAAATCCACTATAAATGGCCATTTTCAATAGCTATGTTAAATTACCAGAGGGTAAGAGAAACCTGACAGGCCATGGGCGGCCTTGGGCGCATGGATGGCTTGGCCAACCTCCGTGCGGAGTCGCTCACCGCCATCCGCCAGTTCGGAATCCTGGTTGGACTCCTCCAGACATGGTCCCAGAACTTGGCCCCGGCGTTTTGTTTTAGGAAAACTCGCGAAAACTCCAGAGATTTGGATTTGAAGGGTCCAAAACCCATAGGCTTCCGGTAGATTTTTCCGCCTCATCCCAATCCAGTGAAATGGATGATATACCCATGGGTAAGGGGTATGCAACCACACCCTATCTCGCGATTCGACCCCGAATCACGGCCCTGGTGCCTTCAACCAGTTTCTGAAGCTCAGCTTGGTGCGATTCACAGCTTTCAAAGCAACGCCATCAGGGTAGTCTTCTTTCAGTAGTCGCGGGATGAATCCATCTAGGAGGTCTCCTAGGTGACATCATGGCCCCTTGTTCTCTTCATCTTGCGACATCACACATGTAGTTTTCCTGAAAGTCTTGGGCCATGTTGAAACTGGAGATCAGTTTATATTTTTTGTATGTATATATATATATACAGTATACCCTTCATATGTCAAGGCCATTCCAAAAAGTCGCAACCTTCGACTCCCAAGCATCGGAGCACATCTTGCGCAGCCGCTGTCTGGAACGCCATGAATCCATGAGGTCCCAATTTCAATCCTCTGCCAGCATCACATGACACGTCTCTTTCCTCCACTTTGATTGTGACAAACTGGGTACAATCTGTTCTCCAAATTCTTCGTATCCAGTGCTCTCTGCTCATTTTTTCCTATTTTTCATGTCTTGAAATACCAACATCCCTCCAAGCTCGAAAGTGCAACCAGGAAACCATCACTGAAGAAGGTCAGGGGCAAAGTTTCAACGGATCTTAGCCGAGCACAAAGTTTTGCCCCAGCATTTTCATGCACCACCTGCGCGCAGAAGTCTTTTCCAAATCACCAAAATGGCTAAGAATTACCATCGGCAATTAGAAAACAATGTTCCTCTTGAAGATTGGCAATTTTCAAGGTCTAAACTCTTAGTTGGGAGGATGGGAATCCATTTTCCCCCATCACTTCCCTCAATGGCCTTCGCCTCTCGGCCCAAGCTGTCATTGAGAGTCTCAATCCTGGACTCAATCACCTGGCGCGGCATCCAAAACAACATGAGGAAACAGTGGATCATCCTCCCCAACAAGCGGATGGAAAAAATTAAGAAAAGAGGATCATCCTACCGTAAATTTTCACCAAAGTGAAGAGGTTTCGCAAATTTTGAAGCGATCCAAAACATTTGTATTTTTCGCGCAAGGTGGCGGAACAAAAAAGTGCAGTTGGCGGGCGCCTGAAAATCCACAGCCAACCCAGTTTGCGCAGGTGAGCGTGGTGGCCAGTTCAGACCATAGTCCTTACCCGAACTGTGCATCTGAGGGTTTGGAAATACAGGTGCGTTTATGTTTTATTTGCATTCGTTTATTATAAGTATTATATGTACATATGTATCTTTGTAAATTTCATACATCTGCATATCATGGATAGCTAAAATCACTGATGTACATATGTGATATTGCCAAGACAAGGACATCACGGGAATGGAAATCGCCTGCGTCCCAAGACTGGGTGTTGGTTCCCCTCTGCGAGTGGACAATAAAATCATGGATGACTTGTAGATCCGTGATTTGTTTGTCCAAAAAATGCACATCGATCTGATCCAGTTTGCCAAGTTTCGGCCATGAATTGTGTCATTTCCACCACTTGACTTCTCAAACGGTCGCATTCAACTTGCAGCGCGGTTTCCTCGCTTCCTGTCGTCACAGGAACCATGCATGCCATCTTTTTACCATGTACCTTTGTCAATCAACCTTTCAAAAACGTTTTTTTGAGTGAGGGAACTGATCTTGCATGTAACGAACCAACTATATTCATGTATCTATCTATACTTTGGGATATCTACATATAACTATATATATACATAGATAATCATAATATATATATATAGTTTAAAGATAAAGAAAACAATAGACATTTGTATATATATATATATATATGTGTGTGTGCGTGTGTACGTAATGATATATAGATATATAGATATATAGATATATAGATATATAGATATATAGATATATAGTTATATAGATATATATATAGATATATAGATATATAGATATATAGATATATAGATATATAGATATATAGATATATAGATATATAG
>Ga0126342_10021081_pt1 | contig 10894 bp, 5 predicted proteins | sample Cyp1metagenome_FD_92528 | JGI IMG/M metagenome (GOLD analysis project Ga0126342, IMG submission 92528) | Coral microbial communities from Lord Howe Island, Old Settlement Bay, Australia - Cyphastrea 1 metagenome | ecosystem: Host-associated > Invertebrates > Cnidaria > Coral ... | reverse complement strand
TATGTTAAATAACCAGAGGGTAATATTTATAGTATATTGTTACAGTACATTGTATTCTATCATACCAACATATACCAACCATGCATCTGCAAGTATGTATCTCGAGCTGAGTTTCCAACCAAGAAGGACTTGGTGATACCCACCGTGGCCCATTCGTTCCTTGACCTGGCGTCGCAAAAAACGGCCTGGCTACACATATGTACTGAATTATATCTTGATACTATGATATTATCCTATACTAAATATATAATATAAACATATGCATATAATTACATATTATATATATATATATCCTATATCTATCTATATCATATATCTATATCCTATATCTATATCCTATATCTATCTCTATCTATCTCTATCTATCTCTATCTATCTCTATCTATCTCTATCTATCTCTATCTATCTCTATCTATCTCTCTATCTATTTTTATGGCTTTCTATCTATCCATGGTAGAATTGAAAAACACAACTATGGTGAATCCTGGTGATTTACTATGGACATGACCATACAACCATTGCAGATATATTGCAGAATATTGCAGATATATTGCAGATATATCTAACTGAGTCACTCAGTCACCCTTACAATTTCCATCGCACCACCAGCCCCGCCCGTCACGTCTTTTCACAGCTCGCCACGCTCGCGTCCAGCTGGCGTCCTTTCCAGACGGCCCTCCTCGTCCAAACGATCCGCCCAAGAGAGGTCGGGATGGACCACCTTCCGGTGCGCCAAGGTGCTTGGCCAATCTTGGAGTCCCTCCACAAATGGGGATTTATATGGATTTATGGATGGATGGTTTATGGATTTATGGATGGTTTATGGATTTATGGATGGTTTATGGATGGTTTATGGATGGATTATGGGATATTTATCACTATTTATCCATGATGAATGGATGGTTTATGCCGTTTATGCCATCGTTTTACCCACATTCTTGTTGATTGTTGATGATATGGAGGTTTCCTACAATGGGGCTACCCCCAAATCATCTATGGGAGAAAATCCATAAACCATCCAGCGATAAAGGGGTACCCCCACAAAAAGGGAAATCTCCATTTCTGGTAGAGGAACCATGATGAACAATGATGATGAATCAGGATGAACCATTCGATTTGTTGAGGTACGAGTGCCATATTTTCAAACAAACCCACACTTTGGCCAATCTTGACTGATGATGATTCGGAGCTGTACGGAAAATTTCCCCACCTATATCTTAATCTTGAAGACATCCATAACAACATGCCATCAATGCCATTGCTATTATATAGATATTAAATTGTATTAATTCCCCAAGGAACACAGAAACTATCAGAAACTCCGTTTTCGCCAGGTTCACCGGTCGGTGTGCCCAGTTAACCCATTCTTTGTGACTCATATCCACAATATTTCGAATGTATTTGTTGGCCAACATCCCATTCCCGTTGGTTAATTTTTCCCACAAACAACAAATGGGTTCATGTGAGTTCATCATGTTTTTTCGACCTCCTCAGAACAGGGTGTAAAAGTCTCCAGTTCACCATTCTATGGAAGGTCCGCATATCACATCTCCTTCAAAAAACAATCAACAAAAACCAGGGATTTCCGGCTTTTCCCTGTCCTTTTCTACCGGTAAAACATGGTAAAACGCCTCCAGTCCCGACACGTCACGTGTCCCAAGCCTTGAGCTCCAAGATGGTGCGCGCCAAGTCCGTTTCCTTGGAGACAATCTGATGGGCATAGGAATCCTTGGACATGGACGATGCACCCGGCACACGTTGGAGAAAATCCATGGGCAGTTTGCAAAAAGGAGCAATATCTATAGTCTATAGACTGTATAGACATACGTATGTAGGCATGTATAGACTATATAATCTATATAGACTATATAGACTATATCAGACAGTATAGAAATAAAAGGTTTGGATCTGTTCCTGCAATCTATGTCTATGTCTATCTATATTATGTCTCTATACTATCTAATTTAATATGTCTGTCTGTCTATCCATCCATCAAACCCATCCAATTTATCCAACTTATCAAACCCATCCAATTTATCCATCCTGTGGATCCTCTCCAACCTATCTTACCCATATCTGTCTTTGGGCTCGGAAGTTTACCAAACCGCCTCATCTGGGATCCCATCTCAGCAACGGCTGTTCACCAATGGGCCAATGGTTGAAAACCGCCATTTTCTGCACTCAGGGATAGGGATAGTAAAATATGAGGTATACCGTATATACCTCATCTCAGGATGTGAGAAGACACAGAAGACTGCCTACAACTCGGTTCATCGTGAAAGGTGATCCCTGAACCATGAACCACCGATTTTTTTGACTCTTTGGAGGGCTTCAAAAACATGAGACACCTGGAAATTATGAAATTGATTTTACGGCATTGCCATACATGAGATCTCCTGAAGGGCTCTGAACTTTCCGAAAATCCTGCCAACACTGCATCATTAGACCAAACATCTAGCAGGTCTCCACATCGGCCTGATTTGGTCATCTACCGGAGCGATTTTTCTTTTTGGATATGATATACGCATCTCATACCTCCTATGTCAGACTCACACCATCAAGCAGCGGTTGAGCCATCCAAGTGTCTAATAATTGTGGAAGTCGATTGACACACTACTCATCCAATCTCAGCTTTCGATAGTCATCACCTATGTGTATATATATAATTATGTATAGTAAATATATAATTATGTATAGTATATATATATGTAGTATTATATGCGATAATAGTATATGAATACACGTGTATTTAAGTATATACATGTGTATAATATACATATGTCCTTGCCTGAAAGTATATCGTCCGAGTATATGCATCTTTTTTGAGGTGGAAGACAATGAGAGTCTTCAAATCTGATCGGGGAAAAAACGAAGCAATGAACCAGGACCGAACATGATCGTTAGAAAAATGTCACTCATCGGTTATAACCACGGTACGTGTGACAGCCCCCAAGTTGGGATCACACGTTGCTAAAGAGGAACTGCACCCCCCAAGAACCGCCATTTTTCATCATTTTTCCGTTGCCCGGATATCAACTTTTGCTCGGCGTGTTTTTTTTGCCGCGGTTTCGCGGTGGTGAAACGGCTCTGATCCCTCGATTTCCCAATGGCACAGCCAAATACTGGTTGGTGGTGCAATAACCATCTTGAAACATATGAGTTAGTCAATGGGAAGGATGACATCCCATATATTCATATATATATTCTGGACATTTTCTGGAAAAAATGTTCCAAAACACCAACCAGAATATCACATGATTGAATCCATTGGTTGATCATCATCCCCATGCAAATTACCCTACCAGGTACTGGTTATATCATATCATATGATGTTAGTTCATGTTATATCATTAAATATTAGTTTTCATAGCGTTCTGAAAATTTTGATTCCCATATATTTCCATGTATATTTCCATATATATTTCTATATATTTCCCATTGAACTCCATTCTTGTTAGATCAATCCATAGATTTTCCAAATCCATCCAGACCCCAGATCCATCTCACCGAAAATTCACCAGCCGCCCCCTTTCGCCCTCGGGTTGTTTCAGAAAGGCCGTGCCCAGCGGGCAACGAGGACGGCGACTGAAGCCATCCGCGGCCTTCCTGACGTGAAAAATTAGGAGAACACTGTTTATTGTCTAAAAAATCCATGTCTTCGTTTGGTTTTGCTGCAAAAGGGTTTGTTGATTGGTCAAGAGTTTGGGGTTTCTCCAGAGTTTTCAATCTCGATCCCCACTGTCAGCATGACCTCAGCCGATGAAAAAATGGGAGTTAACCAGGAAGAATGGTGGATCAGTGGAATTTACATGATTTTTCTCATGGATTCTGATGTTCATGTGCTAACCCCCATAGTAAATCATAGTAAGTGATCCCCAAGTTCCCTGATTTTACCGTTGAAGGGTGGTTTATTGATCCATTTCGCAGCCAAATTAAATGTCTGGTGTAGGAACCTGGATGGTGGGTGAATCGGGATCGTGGAGTGCAAAAAATCCAGCCAGCAAAAAGACGAGACATGGATATTTCATATGTTCATCCTGGGTGCCTCCAAAAATGGCATGGTTATATGATCTTATATGTATTTATATGTTATTTTGCAAAAAAATGACCAGAAAAATCTGTGGATATCTGTGGTCTGTTGGGCCTTAAACGGGTATGGGTCAAAATTAGGTACCCCAATAATTGGATGGTTAACACTAAACTAGACTAACACCTGTGGTCCCACATCGGTCTTCCATTTTGAGCCACATCCAAATTTTGATCCAAAGCCCACAACTAAACGGGTCAAGATTCTCGTCAGCAAATTCCACCAAGTCCATCTGATCCTCCTTCACCTGCAACGGAACCGACGGATCAGCTGTCGAACTTTGTGACCAAAAAAAAAACAAGATGGCCTACATGGCCAATCTTAGCTATGCTGCAATAGAAAAACTTTTAGTTGTTTAGTATTAATATACATATATATATATTCTATACTATATATATTCTATATTATATATATACGGATATATGTAATATATTATATATACAATATATATATATATATATTATATTATATATTATATATATATATTATATTATATATTATATTATATATTATATTATATATTATATATATATGTATATGCAATGGTGTATAATATAATATACACGTTCATTCGGAGCAACATATTTAATTATATACATAAGCACGTACTAAAGAACCAATCCAAGGTTTCCCCAGTTTACAAGACCTGTTTCTGTGGCTAGTCCATTGTTGGGACCTCATGCAACGTGGCTTTTGTGCCGGTTGCATCCCCGGTACGTCCAGATCAGGTTGATTTGATATTCCCATCTATCATTCTAGTAGTATTTATGTTGCTTCAGTCATCATTTTGGGGTATCCCATTTTTTTTGAAGAAACCAATATTCAAAACTGCTGCTTATGTCCTTTGACCTCCCATCTTCAAATATGTACATGATATATATATATATGTACACATACTCACTCAGCGACTTTTCTTCAAAAAAAAAACTTTATTTCATTGCGTGCGTGCGGCTAAGTACCACAAAAGAGGCTGATTCACGCGCACTCGCGGACCCAACCCCCAAAAAGTTTAAAGTGTAACCATTGGCAAAGTAAGTATGTAATATACATAATACCATATGCTTATCAATTTTATATCCCCACACCTTATCCTGGACAAAGCCGAGTCTTTCCCGGGACTCTCATGTGGCATGATCAGGGACCAGGATTTCGCACGGGAAGAGGCCTCCAAACGAGATGTAAATTAGTTTATGGTATAACTTCAATAATCTGCAATGACAATCAAAACCAACATATTTATACATATATTTCACATTATTCAACAAAAATAGGGCCTGGTTCAATAAAAAAAAACCAGTTGGAGGATAACCTTGGCTTAACTTCAACTCATTCGTATCCACGGTGGAAATATCGGATATAGGGAGTTCCCAAAATCCAATGGTTGTAATGTGGTTAAAACAATGTCATTAAGCATCCCCAAGTCATCACCATTTTTATCGGTGGTATAAACAATGTATAAACAACAAGTCATGTTTACCATTCCCAGTCATGGGTGGTTTATTTTTTTGTTTCATATTGTGAAAACCACAGTAAAGCTCAAATTTCCTCAGCACTCTCCATTTTTCTCCAGTTTTGGGGCTGCTAGGGGCCCTTCAAGTTTCTCATCGCCGAGTCTCCATGGAAAAGGTCAGGGAAAAGGGAGTCATGTCGCTGGTTCGGTCCAGGGAAGGAATGCAGCGCATAAAGTGCCCAGTTTGGGCATCAGTTCTGAGGCTGGAGATCGAGGGGATTTATCCCCTGGATTTTGGGAGTTCCCAGTGCTTTTTGGTGATTCCGGAAATGATGCAAAATGATGCAAAATGATCTCCCAATTTTTTCGGGGCAGATGATCATCAGAAAACTTGATCCGTAAACTTCGCTCGCGTTAGGAGGGATTCTAACATATTCTGACCCGTCCTGATTGTGAGGCCCATGGCTGACAATGAGACAACCAAACAGGAACTTGATTTTCAGTGGCACATCAGACAGTCGCTCCATCTAAATGGCTAAACATCAAACCATTCATCAACCATTCATCCACCTACAACCTCTATATAAATTTCAACGTGGAACTCCCAAAAAATGGAATCCGGAAGACGATTTTCCTAGATATTGTCCAATTGGTAGGTTCCATGTCCGCCATGTCCCAAACCATCGGTCCCCAGCACCAGGCGTCATCCGAACCTTAACGCCTGGCCCTTCAAAGCTCCACATCCCCGTGCCACTGAGCAAATATCCACCAGAAGGTGGTGCACAATGGCCGCGATCGATCGGCCTCTCCTAAGAAAATCGGAAGAGGAACATGGCCAATCCATGTTGATACCCTGCAAACAGCATAAATCATCATAAATCATCATAAATCCTTAGCTGGCTAGCTAGTATAGGTGCCAATTTACAGCGCGCAGCGGACAATCTCCGAACTTGCTAGCCCCAGAGCGTGTTGGCAGTCGGCTCCTCCTCAAGCTGCAAATGAATAATTGCTTCAGGTCGAACCGCATACAAGTCTGCTCTCAGTTTCTGCTTGTCAGGCTGCAAGCGGATGTAACCAAACTTACCCTACTTATGACTGCGGTTATAATCCACGTACTAATTGGGGCGAACCACCAAGTACCCACTGGTTTTGAGATCTGGTCGAAATTTCCTCAGGATTTCTTTGTCAGCCAATAGCTTGCCCCCCTTTCGTCACTGTGCCCAAGCGGCTGAGAATTCGAAGATGGCGTTTCCTGGTGGCAGGTACTGGATCTATTATGATCTATTCTGGGTACCCCGTGGTAAATTAACAGTTGGACCCTGAAAATAGCCAATTTTTAGAGGAAACTAATCTTCCAACCCCTATCTACCAGGGTCTATGTTAATTTACTAGAGGGTAAATTAGAATATTTCACTAATCTGAAATAATGCCATAAAAGGGGATGATTTCCCTGAAAAAACCATGATTCCAGTGAGGGAGAACAGTGAGGTCGTTATAATTTACCCAGATCTATTCATTTTGGGTCCCCCAAACTGAGGGAATGGAAGAGATTGGAATTGATTGCATATGATTGACATGTTTTCAAACCAAAAAGTGGGGCCCTCCCCAACCTACAACACTATGAAAGCCTGAAATCCATCATCTTTGGTAGGAAAGGGACGCTTCTATAAACCCATTTAAATCCATGATTTTGTTTTGGGTCACACTTGAAACATCTTGAAACCGCGAATTTTGGTCCAAAACATGCGAAGTGTCCATCCATCTTCAACTCCAGCTGCATGTCTCTGGGCCGTCGCCGTAGGCGCCGCCCTGCAAGGCCCCCTGCAAGGCGCCCTCCAGGTCCACCCAGCAGGGGGCCGTCCATCTCATCATCGGGTTGGACCTGGGATATCATTGGGATATCATTCGGATACAGTTGGGATATGACTACCACTTAGGCCCGCAGCACGTGCTCTACTAGAATTTTTCATCGGGTTTATTTTATGTAGGGTTTCTTTAGGGTTCATTTGAGATTTCTTTACGGTTAGGGTTTTCAGGGTTCTTTGTGATTCTTGTTTATGTAGGGTGTATGTAGGGTTTATGTCAAAGTGGGCAAAAACACTTTTGGAGGACGTCAGATTCACCGCAGAGGGTTCACAACGACGTCTCTAGGTCAGCTGACCTAGAGCCATCTTGTTGTTAGACGTTCAACTACAACGAAGCCACAAAGTACCCTCTGGTAAACTAACATAACTATGGAAAATCACCATTTTTAATGGGAAAATCCACTATTAATGGTCATTTTCAATAGCTATGTTAAATTACCAGAGGGTATTGTAAAGGTCACCAAAAATGATTGTTCCGTCAATCATCCCCAAAGACGGAACGGGGCATAGCACAAGTGCTGGCTGTGGAGACCGGGTCTAAGTATTGGATACCAAAAATGGTAATTTCTTGCAGTTTGCGAACTGGAACATCACCATCCTCACTAGGTAAATCATTGAACTAAGTGGGCCATGTACCATAGCTATGTTAAATTGCAGAGGATATAATGAGGAGATAGTTGGGATATGATATAGTTTCTGGTGGGAAACATGATGTTTACCAATCTATATCCCAAAAAGGCTGACATCTATAGTCAGCTGTGCATGATATTGTATGGCACAATCCATCCAGCCCTGAAAATGGTCAGCAAGTCAGCAACAATTCTCCTCTGGTTCTTTAACATAGCTATGGTATAGATGGCCCATTTCTAGATGATAAACATGATGAATTACCTATTAAAAATGGTGATTTCCCATAGCTACCTTAAATAACCAGAGGGTAGATTGCGGGCGTTTTCCATTTTTTTCCAGAGAAACCACAGTTCAGAATCGCTGGGCCGGGCCTTGGCCGAGTAGATGCCCTCAACATTGCTGCGCACCTGGAAGATTTATTGGAGCATTTCATTATTCCTATTGATTCCTAGTGTCATTGGATTGGTTTAAGGGAAAATCTACAGGAAACCATGGTTTTTACCACTAAATATGGAGGTTTCCTCCTTAGACCAATCCAATGATAGTGGCAACATTTTTAGATTTCAAATCCCATCCGCGATATTTTAATGTTTCCCCAACTCATGGATCTGGTCGACTCATGGCTTGTCTTGGGTCCCAAATGATGGTCATTCTGAATTAGAAAAAAGGCTATGACAAATGACAAACCATGAATACATACATACATACATATATATATTTATTATTATTATTATTATATATTGGTTTCCACATTTTGATCACCATCACCATCATTTTCTTGGGTAACCAATGGGAACCAACGATTTGCCATCTGCTGATGCTGTTTTCAGCATTGCCGGGCTCATGTTCAATCCCAAAGCTGGGCTTTAAGTCTTTACTTTCTATATCTTTCTATTCATGTTCCATATACATTAATATATATATATATTGTATATATATATATTGTATATATATATATATATTGTATATATATATATATTGTATATATATATATATATATTATATAGCCTACAGATTTCTAATGTATTCCCGGTTCCATGGCTCCGGTCGCCCAGGCCCAGGTACCAAACTCGATAGTTCCAAGCTGGACGCGCCCTCTTTCTCCAGCAAATCGCCCAAGGCGGTGCCGGTCGTCAAGGCTGCGCCGCCCAGCAGAAACACGCGACAACCTCAGGTGGCTGTGACCCATCCCCCATTGCAATGGGGGAATATCAGCCATCATCCAGTATCCAATATGCTGAATGGGTATTGGAAATCTGGTTGGTGGTATACCTATCCCTCTGAAAAATCATGGACTTCGTCAGTTGGGATGATTATATATTCCCAATATATGGAAAAAAATGTTCCAAACCACCAACCAGCCATGTATTACCCTGTATTAGCTTTTCTCTTGGTTTAACTAGGATTCATGGGCTGAACCACCCTATTTTTTTGAATCTATTTTTGACGTGCTTGTGGTCCTACATAGAAATCTCAGCATTTTCAAGAAACACATTGTGCATAGACCAAAATCATCCCAAATCCAACATGTTCATAAATTTCTTCCGGAAAAAAAACATCCGGGGGCCCCAAATCCCCTAATTTTCGTGGCTTACCCCATTTCTCCCCCAGAAAAAAACCACGTCATCCAGGGCCGCCCCTGCCGTGGCACCAGGTGTTGGTACCTTGGAAGCCACATCTTGCGCCAGCTGAAGGATCGTCCAGGTGTTACTGGCGCCTTGGAAGACGGGAAGACGTGGCCCATTTTGTTTGATGATTTACCAACGTCAAAAGTAGTGACTTTCTATAGCTATGTTGGTTTACCACAGGCTAACTTGGAATTCTCATAGTAACAAAAGTATACAAAAGTAGTACTCACAGTCCTCCTCGGGATATATTCATCTTCATCGATTCATTTTCTGGAAAAATTAAGGAATTCGAACATGTTTGTTTGCATCGAATATGGAGTTCTGTCATGCAAAACTTTGTTTAGATATTTCTGGGAAGTAATCTTTCTGAAAGGCAGATGGCTATCCACAAACTCTGGCTTCAAATGGGACCAGCATGGACCAACCAGCTATGGCTTCAAGTGGTACTGGTTTTTCGGAGGCCACGGCTTTTCTATGGATTTCATCCAGCATCTAGGGATGGCCTCCGGACTTCACAACGTCAACGCTTTGATTTAAGGAAACCGCTGCAGGATATCATGAACTGATTCATTTATGATTCATACTGGGATTTCCTCTCTGTTTTACCCAACTAACCCCTGAAGCAATTCGGGGACATTAGAATGCTACTCAACAATGACTAACTACCCGGGGTAAAAATACTCGCGGTTTCCACAGCCAATCTGAAAAAAATCCAGCACAAAAATGATCAAAGTGGATGGTTAATTTTCATGTGTACCTCCATCTACAGCAAAAGATTCAAGTATTAAAAGTACCAAAGGAGTACCCATCACCAGTCAATTGACCTCCAAAATCTCAGCTCGATCCCCAATTTTGGCGGCTTAAATCACCATATTTTTCATGGGTAAACGCCTGATTTATTGCGGCTAACCGCGCCTCATTTGATGTGGCGCCTAACCCAGCTGAAAAACCTAGCATTTCTCCAGGTGAAAGTCTGAAAGTCCCCAGTTGGACGGCCAAATTTCTGCGACGTGAAACTCACCCGACACAGCTCTTGGCCGTTCAGCGTGTTCATCACCAGCACCTCGAGCGGTGCTTCCACGGCTGCGGGCCTCAGCAATTTGATGACACGTGTATTCTGATACATAATTACATATATATATATATATATATATGTGTATATATATATATGTATATATATGTATATATATATATATATGTATATATATATACATATGTATATATATATATATGT
>Ga0126342_10021080_pt1 | contig 10895 bp, 9 predicted proteins | sample Cyp1metagenome_FD_92528 | JGI IMG/M metagenome (GOLD analysis project Ga0126342, IMG submission 92528) | Coral microbial communities from Lord Howe Island, Old Settlement Bay, Australia - Cyphastrea 1 metagenome | ecosystem: Host-associated > Invertebrates > Cnidaria > Coral ... | reverse complement strand
GATTAGATAGATTAGATAGATTAGATAGATTAGATAGATTAGATAGATTAGATAGATAGATAGATAGATAGATAGATAGATAGATGGATGGATGGATGGAGGGATGGATAGAGAGATAGATAGATAGATTAGATAGATAGATAGATTAGATAGATTAGATAGATTAGATAGATAGATAGATAGATAGATAGATAGATAGATAGATAGATAGATGGATGGATGGATGGATAGATAGATAGATAGATAAGAAACACAGATACACAGATATCTCCATCATGAACTTTGGCTGATATCTCCATTCTCCTGCACGGGTCGATCGCCTGTGCCATCGCTCAAATCTTGGAGTTGCTGGAGCAGCCTTTGCCTCGGCGTAGAATCGGATTGGAGTTATCGGCTGGTTACCAACAATTTGCCCTAAACCCTAGAAAAAACTCTGAGATAGACTGGTACAATATAATATATTGACATATGTGTATATATATATATGTGTGTGTATATATATATATATACATTTACACGTATAGAAACATATACTGGTCAATTGGCAGCCCTACTATTGCTTTGCAAGTTGATATATTGGTGTGTCTGAAAATGGGGTATACACCCATTTTGACACTACTTTGATGGAGAACATGCCTATCAACCATTGGATTTTAGGGTACCCTATTTTCAGACAACCCTCTGGTAAACTAACATAGCTATTGAAAATGGCCATTTATAGTGGATTTACCCATTGAAAATGGTGATTTTCCATAGTTATGTTAGTTTACCAGAGGGAAACCCATATTGATATACTCTGACTGGAATTTAGAATTCAATCGCAATTTGATCGGATGATTGGTCAACGATACGACATTTGAATCCCCAAAACTGGCGAATCCAACGTCTTCCACACCGGGGCAACTGCTGCTCTTGGCGTCTCTCCTGGATTTGGATCTCCAGTTCTTGGCCTAAAATGGCGAGGCAATTTTTGGGGACGACAGCCCATATGTTAACAAACGATCCTTTAATCCCCGAGATCATGATGGTTCATCATGATAGGGGGTTCATATTTCTTGTAAATTCATGGGGATTATATAAATGTTGCTTAGTCATAATTGTACCATGACAAACCCAAATCACAGCAATGCAGATCCTGTGCTGCGCTCCACACTTCTTTGAGCCAAGCAGGACCCTTTGGAGCTCTCGTCGTACCTTCACTCGTGTTCAGCTGTTTGGCAGCAAACAACACTGCACTTCAAACTTCAAACAGTACCCACACAAGAATAGACTCAGTGCAAACATGTGCAAACAAAAGTGCAAACGTGTTGCAAACATTTGCAACCTACCCTGGAGTCACATCTGACCACTCAGCCAAACAAGCCGGCTAGACTCAGGACAGGAAGCCTCTCGTTCGTCACAACTCGCCTGCTAGACTCAATGTTCCAAGCTTTGGGCAGCGCTTCTGCAGCGTAGATGTCAAATCCCGGGTATGCCACAGTCCCAAAACATCCCAAAACAAGATTCTTTTTCAGGTCCTCTGGTCACATCTGGTCACAATGGATCCACATCAAGAAAACTTGTTGTGGCAAATCACCGGAACCTCCAAGGCTTTAAGCTCATCTTCTTCACTCCGCACACGTCGCTCTCGTTCCACGAGACGTTTGCGGATGGGTTCTACCTGCAAAGGGTCACAAATTGATAGCTAATTGGTATAGCGTATAGCTATGTCATTAGGCTTTCAAGGTGGGCTTTCAGCTCCTTGAGTTCTACCATGGCCAGGCCGCAGGTGAAAGTCGCAGATGCCTGCGATTCAATCTCTGCTAAGAGATTCTTGTCGGACTCCAAAGTCCATTGCTCCCTCTCAACCTGCCAGCTATTGCGAACAGTTGTGAAACGCGGCGAAATGTGGCTCGACAGGTCTATCCGCCTCATCAAGTAGATGGCCAAGGTCATCGAACTCCGACTGCAAGGACAAGGCCTGGCACAAATCCATTGGTTTATCATTCTTCCCCCTATCAAAAATATGATATTTCCATGGTTTTCCCATGGTTTTCCCATGGTTTTCCCCATGAACATTCTGCCGCTTCCCTTTAGTTCACTAATATGTTCATATGATTCATATCAAATTTCTTGCTAGTTGTGGAGTTGTGGATGTTAGAGTTCATCGTAGATCATCATAGATAACTATCCCCTGGTGATTTCTCAGAGCTGCCTCCTGTTCAGCAAGGTCACGTTGATCCTGCAAACGACTGATCTCCTGCTCCACCAAATTTCTGGCCTTGGCCAGTTGGGACAGCAATACCAAGGCGGGTACCAGTGATCAAACGTGGCTGGCTTGGAAATCCCCTATAATAGAGGTTTGAATGGGAAAATCATCTAAAGAGGTAGTGCAAAATGGGCTGATTTTGATACTCACTGCTGGAGTTTTTCAGAATCCAGAACTGCTGTTGCAACCCCAAATACTGTAGTCTTTCTGCGAAGTATTTTTGTATCCACTTGGGTTCCAAGAGATCAAGAAGCAGGTTTGAAACTTCCACGCTATAGCACCATGATGTTTGGTGATACCCCATGTTTTGTTTAGTGTAAATTTCCCCATCAAAACTTGAAACTTGAAACCACCAGTCACCAGTCGCTGCAAACAACCAGCTGGACCTCAATCAGGTCAGACTCGTCTTGAGCCAACGCTGATTCTTTCTCCACCACCTGGAGGACTTGACAACATCAATGGTGCTGGATGTTCATCCCTACATCCGCGAAGATGCTTTCAATAAAGCAACCAGGACAGCTGCCAAAAGCCTCACTAAGTTTGGAGGTCGAGGGCCATGGGCTTCCGCTTCAAAATATGACCAAGTTGTGACGATTTTGGGATCCCCGACGCCGGAAACCCTCAACTCCCCAGTTTCGTGCTGGAATCTCCAGTCTTCATGAGCAACACTCCCCATTTCTGATGGTTTAGTCAGTTTTGTTCCATGTTTTCCTATAGATCATCTACTCCACTCACAGCTTTTTAAGTCGATCCCAGCTCCGCAAAAAAAACGGCACCTTCAGCTCCAACTCACGCAACTCCGCGGCCGCTCGGGCCAGGTCCTCCTGGAGTGCAGTGGATCCCTGTTTGTAATGCAATATGATATCATGTATGCATAGTGTGTATTATATATATATATTTACTATTACTAATTATCATCATTATTATTAGTATTATTAGTATTATCATTAGTAGTATTATTATAATTATATATATATATACAGGTTTCCTAAAATGGTGGTACCCCAAAAATCATGGGTTGAATACTAAAAGGGTCTCATTTTGGATGATTGGGGGCAGCCCTATTTCAGGAAACCCCATATACATGTCGTAAACCTCCACTTGGAGATGGATGAGGATGGTTTTTGTAACCCATTTCTGGCAAAACTGGCATGGCTGCTACGTTACTACTGGGCTTCCCACGCTATTTCCTTTCGTGTCATTCTGGAACCACAGTAGATTCTCGGGCCCAAGAGAGGCATGTCTTGCGGAGGATGTTTTCAGGTCGAGTAGATGCTCCAAAGCCCCAAGTCAAGATTCATTCAGGTTGAGTCGTTTGTTCCCTCTCATCCCTCTCCTGAATTGTGGGGCCTGTCCTACCGTTACAAAACAGTGCAAACTATGCAACCTTATCAGGCCCCTGCTTTGCTTCATCCAGTGTTTCTGTGCAGCAATCGGCTGTCCTCTGAGACCTCAAGAGCCTTCCAAGACCCACAAACACCAAAGATGCCACTAGAGCTGCATGAAGAAACAGACCAGTTTCACATCCCCACCAAACAAAAGTGGAATGATTTATCATGGAGGCCCAAGAAAAGTGTCGTGCTCAGGCACTGCCTTCTCCCTCTCGCGCGCATCCTCAAGTGCCTGCCTTGCTTCTGAACACGCGGCCTGCACTTCAGCATGGGTAGTTTGTGCCATGGATTGATGTATCAGCTGGCAATGACCGTGTGACATGGTCCCACTCCTATACTCCTGGGAATCCTTGTAATTGATGATGATTGCGATGATGTATCCGCAACCGATGGATGTCCAGCCCATATCGATAAAACTTGATAAAACCCCAGTAAAGTCCGTTGCTCGTGTCGTTATTGTGACATCAAAGAGGAAGTCACCATGAGCTCTGTGCATAGCAATGCATAATGACGTTGCATCAATGCAACATTTGCAAAAGAGCTTGCCGTGTTGCATCGAGAAACGAGACATGACCCAGCTTACAAAGAAAGCCTTGATGTTTGCACATGTGTTGATCGATCTTGGCAGCCCATGTGCTCGGTTGTCAGCAAAAAAAGATGCCGTCGCATATATGATGTTGCATACAGATGCATACAGTACTCGCAGTACTTGAAGTCAAAGGAAACATGATTTCTATTGATTTCTTCATATTTCTTCCCTTCTGGATGTCAACAGATTCGCTCCATCGGTAAGCCCCTTGGCCATCATAGACCAGGCTCCAGCCTCAACATCTTCTTGAGACCTTGGTGGACGAAAGGTTTCCTGTGCTGCCATTGCTGATTGATCCCGCCTTAAGAACCCAGACAACTCAATTTGTTTTGAGTCTGAAACCATGTTTGATTGGCTCCAAACAATAAATGGTAAAGTAATAAATGAATAATAAATGGGGATATCGGGATGTTCTCAGAAGCTTTTTACAGAGTCTCTCACCAGCGCAACTCTTCTTCAGCTGCTTCCAGCCGCTTCAACTCTGCATCCAGCCCTGCACCATCAGTTGCCCTAAAGAAACTTTGCGCCGTGGCGAAGTTTCATCAAGTCTATGGTACCAGTGATCTTTAAGATTTGTAAATGTGGATAGTGGAGAGTTTCCTGATATTTCTGGGATTAGGATGGATTTGGAGATGGAGACACTACTGTATCAAGCTGTGGTAGATAAAGATGATAAAGGTGGTAACGTCTGGGGTAGAGTCGAGTCTTGCGCAAAACTGTACAGAAGAACAATCATCCAGGCACTGTTGAAATCGAAAACCAAAAACCGAAGCCCGTGGTGCTCCTGATGGGTGCAAATCCTAATATGTTTTCTCTGCCAAACTTGCAGCCCAACACAGCCCTGAATCCAAAAACGCACCTCGCAGTCTTTTCTCCAACTCCTCCTCTCTTGCTGCAGCAGCGTCTGCACGAACAGAAAGACTGCAACCTCAGAGATCTTTCCCGCTGCATTGCACGCCGATTCAGCAAGTGTTGAGGGCAGCGGCACTGTGGCACTAAGTTCTCCGCTTTGCACCATGATTCTTTCATGCCTTGGAGACTTCAAAAGCTGCTGATTGCAGTCATTGTTCAACTGCCAGGCGGCCAGGCTCATCCAAAGTGTGGGTGTGTCTGAAATGGGATAAACCATGGTAAACCAATCAAATATGCATTCCAGTGTGAAATACCATAATTATAATAATTATCATTAATTATCCGTAATTGACCATCAAAATTAGGGATACACTGGATACCGTGCTTTCAAACACACTCGAATGGATGTAAATGGTCGCTGTTGAAGTGCTATTTTCAGTGCTGAGACTTTGGCTCCTCTTCCAGCTGCTGACCTGATCCGCACGTGCACCTCAGCAGAACAGCGCAAAACAGTGTAAAAAATAGCCTGTATCAACCAACATCAACCAACATTCCAGTTGAACCTCTTAAAGCATCTTCAAACATCAACCAAGAAACGGTCGAAACTCACCAACAGATACCATCCGAAAAACAAATCATCCAAGCTACCCCGAAAGGACTGGGCTCGCCATGGTTTCGAGCTCATTGTTTTGCTGCTTGCGCACGCGCGGCTCCATGCGAGCTCGAGCCATGTCCAAGACTGATTTGTCAAATGTGGATGGATTTTTCCAAAGACAAAATACTATGGAAACATATGGAAACATCCCCATTGGAAACGTGGAAACATATGGTTTCACCATTGGACACTTTTTTGGTATTTTTTGGTGTTTATCGTACCCCAAAACGTCTCGGTGAAGCGGTGAAGCCTCCACGCAGCTACACTCGAAACTGCTCACATGAGTTGGTTGAAGGAAAATCATGGAAAATCTACTGGGAACAATCAGGGAACCAGCTTTTGACACCCACATAGGGATTTCCTGCAGATTTTCTATCAAATTCACTCTGTGATTCGAACTTCTGCGACCTCATACACTGTGAACCTACTTTGGAACGCTACCCGGAGAGCCAAAATGCCGGATGGCTTTCTGTGAGCAAGTACGGCTGCAGGGCTGCAGGAGTTGTTGGCGAAAGCTGTCGAAGACCTCGAGTCAACTCTCAAATGAATATTGGGTCTGGATATTGGGCTGCTTAAAGTGCCGCATACACACACACCACATCACACCACTAACTTTGGGGACCACTACTGCTCAACGCGCTGACAGTGGAGTTGAGAAGTCCATTCTTCAGAGTCCCTGTCAGCACGATGTTTCCCCTAGCATAGCGAAACTTGTCGTCCGCATACGCACTGCTTCGACAGCACGAGATGCACTCAGACTCTCTCGGATTTCGCCGCAGCGACCAATTAGCACAGGGACATGCTATCCCTGCGCCGGCATGTACTGAGCCTATCAAAGCCCAATGCAGTCACAGGCAGATCAGGCCGAGTAGACTTTCAAGGAATGATCCATGGAGACCGACGCAAGAGTCTTAGCGTTTGGACCTCGCCAGCACGTTGCAGCGCGCAATGCGCCATACGCAGAAAACGAGCTGCCACAGTGCAAATTGATGAAGATTGATGGCAAGAAGAAATGAGGATGGCACCCCAGGAGAGGCCCGTCACTGCATCTGTGTGGTCCTTACATTCAAGTCATTCACTTGCAATGCATACCAATGGAGATGTGTAGAAGAAGTGCTGCTCTCCAAATTGACTGGTCCACACTGGCCTTGAATGAGACTGTCTCGGTGAGACTTGTCTTTGTCTCAAAGTTGAAGACCTGTTCGATGGCCATGTGCTCATTCCAGGCATTCCAGTTTTCCAGGGCAAACTTAAATTTATTACTCTTACTCAACACTTTGCAGTTCCAAGAGGATCCATACTTTCATCTATATTTATACCCTTTGGATCCCTTTGGAAGTCTTGGGTGGCCCTATAAAGCAAAGAATAAAGCAACGAAGTGTGAAGTGACACGCTATGCGGAACCTGTACAATGTTGCTTGCCACGGCCAAGTATTGCCTCGGGTGTCACAGTACAGTCCACGCAAGGCGGCACATTTTCTTGATGGGACGAGGCCAAAGCCCTGTAGCATCGAAGCAGACAGAGCTGACTCCACCTTCAACCTGCAAAGAACAGGGGCATGATGGCATGATGGGCATGTGAAAGTTGCCAGGTGTCAAAACATTACTAACAATAAATAATACTAACCTCAGAAGAGTTAGGCATCAGCTCTGGATCTGTACCTGGAGTGTTTGCAGGTTCACTGGCTTGCGCAAGTCCCAAAGCCTCACAGCTGAAACCACCAGTGACTGTAACCAAGAGCAACAACCAGCCCCAGCCATAGCAGCCATGACGTGCTCAAAGGTTGGTTGATGTTGGTTGATGTTGGTTGGAAGTCTGTTTCTGGGCTCTCGAGCTTGACAACTCCATCACGTGATCCAGATGCCAAGTAGTAGCCATTTCCGGAGAACGACAGGGTCTGCGGGGATGCCACGGGACGATGATTCGTGACGATGCCACGGGATGTCTAAATACAGCCCGCCTGGACGGCACTTTCATGGCCCTGGAGAGTGGCTACTGTGGCCTGGAGACACAACAGCTGACTGCTGCAGGTCCTGTTTCATGATTTTCATGATTACATCTACAGTGGATCAATCTAGATGATAGGAAGTGACTGTCTCAGCGGAAAGCAGCGTATGAATGTTGTCACCAAGACTTTGCAGCTTTACTCCTCGCCTGCTCGTTCTTCACGTCCCAAATAATGACGCTCTTGTCCTCCAGCCATGCCATGCTGCTATGTGGACCGGGGCTAGCACAGAAACTCTCCAAAAATTGGTGGAACAATTGTGAGCCCACATTTTCTGTGAAAACTGCTGCAGGAGTCATCTAGAAATTTCTAATTAAAACAGCTGCAGATAGCTGTCCTCAGTTCCACCTGCAACAATTAGACCATCCGGGTGGAAGCTCATGCAAGGGAAGGCAGAGTCCAGATCCTGGACCAGGGCGGCGTTGCGCCTCTTGGACGTCACCCATTTTTTATGCCACGATAAAGAACTGCAAAGAACACACACTAACAGTTAATATATGGTTAATGATGGTTAATGATGGTTAATAGTGGTTACAGTTCTTGATTTCCCATCTGTGATCATATTTCAGGGTTTGGCTTGGTGGCCCAAATGGGTCAATTTCAACTCTCATGCCTGCAATGCCTGCACTGTTCCAGAACCATCCCTTCTGATCTCTTCAACATGAACAAACCCTGGTTAAGTGTTGGTGTTACATGGTGTTACACCCATTCCACCCAAGGAGTCACAAGTTGCTTCTAAAATGGTACAGCCATTTTAATTCGACAGCCCAGGGGTCACATTCCCAGGGCTGACAACTACACCAAAGGGCGCCTTCATGTGTCTCACACAGCGCCCTGTAGCGAAGTCATGGATCGCCCATGACTTGTCCAGTGATGCGGTCAGTAGGTAACTGGGCGGAGTCAAACTGGATGCTTTAAGCAACAAAGATGCAGGATTTCACCATATTTCACCCCAAAAGTGGATGGTTTGATGCCAAGAAGGGCCAAAGAGCCATGATTTCCAGGGTCAGTGCGCGGCAGCTCGTGAGAGTTCAACCAAAAGATGAGCACCGCACTCTCCCAATGGATGAATGGAGAGATCAGTCACTTCTGCGCGATGCTTGTGGATCGTGTGCAAGCAAGTGTACCTGGAACCATGGGCAAGTTCTGAGACAAAACCTCAACTCAACAGATTCTACCAGTTTCTACCAAATTCCAGCTTCGCAAAAAGCCACAAGCAATGCTTTTTAAATGTAACGCCAAAATGATTCAAAAGCAGTTTGTCACCATTTTGGTAGGATTTCGCCAAGATTCATACAAAGTCTATCTTTTTCGGGTTTGAGATAATTGCTGCTAAACCATGGCTTTTGGCACATCAACCGCCCGGGCACGGGCTAGTCCAGTCTGCACTGCCACACGTCCAAACCTTTGCAGTGGCATCTTGTGATGCAGAGACCACCACGTCTTTGTCACCATGGAGCTTCACTGCAGTGACCTGCGAAGTTGAAGAGCTGGGTTTGTCCACAAATCGATAAAATAGGGGATTCCCCAAAATGTCATTCCAATATTTCCAATGGGAAAAATGATGACCCGTCTTCAGGCGAAGCTATATATCCTGTATGTCTTGCAAGGCGCCTTTTTGGAGTGTCCGACCATCGTCTGCATCTTCTTTTGCTTCTGAGCGTTGTACAGGACCACCTGTCAGCCCAGTTCTTGAAAAAAACGTGGTGATGCCAGCGGTGCACCATGTGTCATCCCCTTCCAATGTTTGGGGCTCCCGTATAGCCACTTCGTATGATCCCATCTACATCAACTGCCAGGGATTTGAGTATTCGGAGCAAGCTCACCTGACAGTCTACACCTCCAGAAACGATTCGATTTGGGTCTGCCTCCACATTTCACAGCGAAAAAGTTTTTCATACGATCAACAAACAGGTGCAATAGCTGAAAAGCGTGTAAACATATGTCCAATCCACACAAGTATACCTGACAATTTTGCTCACATCTTGCTTCTTGACTTTGTTGACTCTTCTGTCGCATTCACACATCCATGTTGATAAACTGGGAAAAGCTGTATCTCTGCCAGTGGCCTTGTGGACATCTACACAAAGCACACCAGCTGCGGTTTTATGATGGAAGGTGTTCTGCGACTGGGCACATTTGAACCTCCAATCGAGTGGAAAACTTCGGATCGATGGCATACTGGACTCAGCTAAAGGGGAGGCCTCTTCACCTCCTCTATTGGGCTTAGATCTGGAAATTTCCGCCTCGGTCACATCTGAATAGACATGTTGCAACCCGATTTATTATATAATGGGTCACTGCTTGTGTTGAAGCCATTGGTGCGCTGAGAAGTGGACTGCTTGCGAGTCTTAGCCAAGCTCTGTGCTAGTTCCTGAAGCTGAGCTTAATGGATGCTGCACCAGGTGGATGGTTCCAACGGTTCCATGGGACTCGGTGCCCTCTTGGTGTCCTCCATCCGCTGGATAATCTGGGCAGAAAGGCCGGTTTCGCCCTGCCACAGAACTTCAATGTCTCACAACTCTCACAACAGCAAAACCAAATGAATTTCAAATGAATCTGATCTTTAAAGCAATCGGTTTTGACACAATTTTTGATGGATTTCACTTGCTGGTTGTCCATCCCTAACCCATACCCGTTAATGTTGCATAAGGATATGGATCAACCTTAAGTACCCCAAATGCAATGGTTGTTTACTCCTATTTCATGAGTGATTTTGCAGAACCTCCAACTTTGACACTTTACCAGAATTTATCCTTTTGTTGGCGTGCATCTTCCATGTTTGCTGCTCTTCAACATTTTGTTGTTGGTGGATATTATACAGCTATGTGATATGTGCATGTATGCAAATATCATATTATATTGTATCATGTAAATTGTATTGTATTATATCATATCATATCATATCATATTGTGTTTATATCATATAATATTTATATTTAATTTATATTATAGTATATTAAAATATCATATTATCTAATAATAATAATATATGTATATGTATATATTATGACATATTACATTACATTATATTATATCATATTACATTACATTATGTTATATCATATTACACTACATTATGGTATATCCAATCATATCATATCATATTATATATATATAAACTATGTTATGTTATGTTATATTATAGTATGTT
>Ga0126342_10021079_pt1 | contig 10895 bp, 10 predicted proteins | sample Cyp1metagenome_FD_92528 | JGI IMG/M metagenome (GOLD analysis project Ga0126342, IMG submission 92528) | Coral microbial communities from Lord Howe Island, Old Settlement Bay, Australia - Cyphastrea 1 metagenome | ecosystem: Host-associated > Invertebrates > Cnidaria > Coral ... | reverse complement strand
CAAAGATAGGAAACTATAGGAGAGGTGAGTTATCGTGATGAAAGGATGGCAGAACTGAACGAATCCACTGTTGGACCGAAAGGTGGTTGGAGTTGTGCTTTTTGGAGTGGTTGCAGTGGCCACCTCACCTAATTGTAGTGTAGTGTAGTTGTAACAAGGTGTAGTGCAATAAGCGTAGTGTAGTGTAGTGTCGTGTAGGTTCAGTGTAGTGTAGCGTAATAAGTGTAGTGTAATGTAGCGCAGTGTAGCGTAGTGTCGTGTAGGTGTGGTGTCGTGTCGTGTCGTGTAGGTGCAGTGCAGTGCATTGCAGCGTAGTGTAGCGCAGCGGTAGTTGAAAGTGCAGTTGTAGCTGTAGCTCTAGCTGTAGCTGTTGATACCGTAGTTGTAGCTGTAGTTGTAGCCGCAGTTGTTGTTCTTGCTGTTGTTGTTGTTGTTGCATTTGTAGTTGTAGCTTGTAGCTGTAGTGTAGGTTGTAGTTTCAGCTGTATCCATAGTAGTAGTAGTAGTAGTAGTAGTAGTAGTAGTAGCAGTAGTAGTAGTAGTAGCAGTAGTAGTAGTAACAGTAGTAGCAGTAGCAGTAGCAGTAGTACAGTAGTAGTAGTAGTAGTAGTTGTAGTTGTTGTTGTTGTTGTTGCTGTTGCTGTTGCTGTTGCTGCTGCCGCTGTTGCTGCTGTTGCTGTTGCTGTTGCTGTTGTTGTTGTTGTTGCTGCTGCCGTTGCTGTGTCGTGTGGCGCGGTTGAACATCCAAGAGTGGTCCCAACATGTGTTCTTCGCATTTTGTCTTCGAAATACGCTTCGCGCCACAACGGCGTGCACTTTTTCGACATCGCAACCTCCAAAAGTGGTCCAAACATGTTGTGCTTTTAGCAGTTTGACTTCGACATGTTCTTCGCGCCACAACGCTGTGCAGCTTTTCAACTCTCAACTTCCAAAAGTGCTCCGGAGCTAAAACATTTTGTGCATTTTCACTTGGAGATGTGCTTCGCGCCACAACAGCATGCAGTTTTTGAACATCAATCTCAACTTCCAAAAGTGCTCCGAAGCTGATGTGTTTTTAACATCTTGACTTCCAAGTTTGCTTCGCCTCATAGCCACGTGCGCTTTTTTGACATCTCCACTTCCAAAAGTGGTCTGAGCATTAAGCATGAGGTGCTTTTGACAGTTTGACTTCGAAATGTGTTTCGTGCCACAACAGCGTGCAATTTTTGATCTCTCATCTCTCCAGATGGCTCCGCGCTCACCGCTTTAGCAAGCCTACTTTTCGACCCTCCGGAGCCACAAAACATTGGAAAAAACACAGCAACTCGCGACTTTTCTATATACCTTTTTGCGCACCTGCATCATCCTTCTTCTGACTCCTTCTCTTCTCTGATCTTCTCTCTTCTTCCTCAATTCATCTTAGCAAATATAAACTTAACTTATATTGTGTATATATACAATACAATCGTATTACATGTGAATATGTGTTACATCATTACGGAAACAAACTTAAGACATCTTAAGACAATGCGTATGATGGGCAGCCAAGACACCTCACCTTCCTGCACAGCTGGAAGGACGCTTAAGGCAACGGTATAGGTCGAAATCAAGGAGCCTCGATTTTTGCCTACAAGTCTTGACCTGTTTTTTCGACCTGAAGTTGGGATCAAACTGTCTCGCCAATTTTCATCACCAGCCAGTGTGGTTGTTTGTCTGAACAGCAAGCAACAAGACTTTCAGTGCTCCTTCTTTTCGAGAATTTGCAGGGCCTTCAACATGCTCCCATTTTGCCTTGGTGAATCTTAAGTGGTGACACCCGACACTGGGTTTGGGGGACGGGAAACTTCGCGGTCTGCACAGCTCGCCGGGGTGGTTCCCGAAACGATGTGTCAAGGACGTGACTGGCCTAAGCTTGAAAACAATTAGCTTCATATCCCTTGAAAGAACCTCTAGACTCGTCCAGCGATTTAAACAACACTCCAACAACACCGAAAATCACCCACCCTGTAACTCTAACCACCACCCCCACCCCCAAACACCAATGGCTTTGCCCACTGAGATGATCTGAGAGCCCGTGCAGCATTTTACTCTCCACATCGCTAGGTAAAACCTGCGCAGCACGCAGCTGGGTTACCAAGTATCATTAATCATAAACCCAATCGTGACATGGAGTTATAACCTCACCAACTTAGTTATCAGTTATCAGAAATTTGCTCTGAATACCATGAAATCCCCATATCTTTGTTAGATCATGATTTTCCAAGGTTTATTGGAGTTTAAAAAAACACTTCAGCCTATCATTTCTCAAATTTTGTCCTGGGAAAATAGCAACTTTTCAACCTTGATCTTCACTTTTGTTGGTTAAATTCCCGATGTTCGTTGCTTAGAGCAGCATTTTCCACCCGCCTCCAAGCTCCTTGCGACCACTCCACTGGCTTTGGTCAACTTCGCAGGCTCCGCTAAGGCATCGATCAGCACCACCTGTGGGATGGAAGTCTGTCTACGGCGCCTGGAAACATCGGGCGTTCAAAACAAAAATCTGGGTGAGGCGTCAAAGGATTCCATATATATATATATATATCAGATTCTCTGAAATACCCACATGTATAGTTTAGATGAATTTACTCTAATACAATTTAAGCATGAGGCATGCTTCGGAGTCATAGTCACTAGAAATCAGCCATTCTGCTATGACTCCCCTAAGCATCACGGTGATCTATGGCGAGGGCAGCCCCTCAGCCTCAACTGACCGGATTGAATCGATAAATCTAGCGGGTGATCCCCACCCTGAAGCACTATTCTGACATAGTTTCTGACATACCATCTGGAAATATATATATATATATATATGGCATATTCATTCTGGCATCCTGTCTGACATTACCTCTGGGATGCTGGCAATATACTTTATTTGACATTCTATCTGACATTCAGCCTGGCATCTATTCTGACATTCTTTCTGGCATTCTGTCTGACATTCTCTCTGGCAAAGGGCTGAGGTCCGGCAGTGCCCACTGAGATCTAGCGCTCACGGTTGCGGTCTGGCGCTGCCCTTGCCTGGAAGGAGCATGCATTCACAATGAGTTGTGGGGGGATTTGTAATGAACACCGAATCAGCCAGGGCTTCCACGAAATAAAGCACACATAAGGGTCAAATACGTAAGCTGGCCTGCGCAAAGGCAGCTTAGGCCGCCCGTCCCAATCCACAGCATCGCTGGGTGGTGATCAAGTCCAGGCGTGAGCTGGCAGAGGGGTTGAAGAGAACAAAGAGGCGGAGGAGGTGCAGGAGGAAGAAGAAGAGAAGGAGGAAGGAGTTGCACCTTTGTTAAAATCTAGAAACCCTCACCTGGTGTGGAATTAATTACTAGACCTCATGACCTATCTATTTCACTGATGGCACACACTCAAAATCAAAACCATTCAACACCCCCAAAATTGATTTCAAAACAGCTGCCCTGACAGCAAAGAAAAACCGAATTCCTCCCAGCCTTGCAGCCGCGAGCAGCCCTTGGCGGTTGGTTTTAGGGAAAAAACGTAAGGAAACCATGTTCTTCAGTCATCTTTGCTCATCCAATAGAGTTATATCAGTTATATCCCAACTAACAGTTGTAACTGGCTTTTCTGACCTCATTTAAGTGATTGTTTAAGTGATCGAAATGCCTCATCCATTCGGATCCTCCAATCTGGAAAATTGTCGGAACCCGGGGTCGCCGATTTTGTGAAGCCTGAGCGACAACAACTGACAACTACTGTAACACGAAACATGAAAGATGGCGACGTCCAATGGACAAATCTTCCAAACCACAGTTTTATGCCAAGACATCCGTAATTTCAAACATATTTCCCAACAAAAACACGGAAAATCTGCCTTTTTCATGTCACATTACAGTAGGTTATTGGGTCCAATTGATCAGTAAAAGGATGATCATCATGTCGATGTATAAACACTAAGCAAGGTTGCTACCTTGGGGGTACCACCTTGTATAGCCACATGTTTAATTCTGGTTGGTGGTTGACCTACCCCTCTGAAAAACATGAAAGTCAGTTGGGATGATGAAATTCCCAACATATGGAAACAAATGTTCCAAACCACCAATCAGAATTTGCTTGGATCATCTGAGCAATTTTTTTTTGGAGGGAATGAACCAACAATACTTCGGATATGATGGGAATATAACCCATCAGATCAAGCTTCGAAGCTTGGGGGTATACAAGAATCACAATTCGGAGACAACGATTTCCGTGGTTTTATGGACATAGACGTACATCCAACACACACACACAGACACACACACACACGCACAGATCGAGATATGTACATATCTGAATATATACATATTATATTATATATATATACACAGCAAGCACCAAAAAGATAGACTGACAACCTACTAAAACAGTTTCAATTTACATTTTTATCCATTTTGGGGTTGCACTCTAATAACTAGGCCGGACTTATGATAGATATATCCCACATTTCTTCATCGATCGGCAAGGCGCAACTCTGAAGCCAGCAGAAGACCCACAGGACCTGCGCCCACCACCAAGCAATCCAGCAGTGCCTTGCATGTGCCATGAAAACTGCTGGTGTTTGAACAGATGGAAGCGCTGGTGTTGCTCAGTTTCAAGCATAGCAACAAACACGGTGTGTGGTGTCATCAGCAAAACCCGGAAATTAAGCAACAAAATGCATAAACAGGGTGAGTCAAGGCACATGGAGGGATATGAATGAAGAAACATGGCAAAAACGGATCCGGTTGATGGTTTCAATCCTGCAAACTAGTATGGATCCCTTAAAATACTTGAAAACAACGAAACAGTGCATGGTCTAACAAGAATGCGTGCAAGTAGACAAATGGAATATGGTGAAGCCTAGATACTGAACAACAGTAACAAGAACAAGAGCAAGAACAAGAAGAAGAAGAAGAAAAAGAAGAAGAACATCAACAACAACATGAACATGTGATATACATATCAGGTAGCCTCCCCATATTCCCCACGCGTAAAAATCAAGCAATGATTAACCTACCCAGCCAAGGTTCGGCCAAATGCTGTGTACAGGTGGAATTCAGTGGCAACCATGATGTCATAAATGAGTTTCCCATCTAATCTTTCCCATCTAATCCATCGAAAAAAAAAAAAAAAAACTCCACTTTCTTCGGGAATTTTCTAGCCAAATGACATTGGCAGCAAGTATATGTTATATGTAATACTACTATGAAATATTCCTCATTACAATCCCATGACATCCCATGATAGCACCATTGTTGTTCCTTAAAAGCCGCTAACAAGGCCCCATGGGTCACCAAGCAGCCAGATTCTGATGTGGAAAACCCATGGGAAACCCGTTAGGAAAACGATCTAATGTGGTTAAAACCATAATAAACCACCCATTTGGGAATGGTTAATATATCTATTGTTGTTAACTATGTGGAATGGTTAATGATCTATTTTAAACAATGGTGCTATCATTAAACAATGATCTACTTTCATGGTGGATTTCCACATCTATCTTAGTTTACAGGGTACTTTAATGTTCAGACGGATCAAGAGTTGAAATTATGGTGAACTAATGGTAGAAGGGCCAGCGAATTCCCCTGGGGGGGTGCAATTCCGGTTATATAGGCATATATCTCCATAGTTATAGGGGTGATATCATGTTATATCCGAATTTTTGGAGCCATGGTCATTGTGATGGCTATACCATGCTCTACCACCTTGTAAACGAACATAGATCTGGAAAACCTGCCATTTAACTGGTTGGTGGTTGACCTACCCCTCTGAAAAATATGAAAGTCAGTTGGGATGATGAAATTCCCAATAGATGAAAAAAATAAAACATCTTCCAAACCACCAACCATATATATAAGTAGATGATTTTCCTGTGGTTTCATGGCTTTTCCACAATAAATTTGTATGTTTACCCTTGCCAATGGGAAATCCAGGATCCGAACAGATGGAGGTACGTTAGTACCATATTTTTGTCCATATGAATTGTGGGGATATTCCCTGAAATTTAGGCCTAAAAAATCGGCCAAACAAAAAAATGGTAGGTACCTCAGTACCTCCAAGTTTCATCGGTTCCTGTTGCATGGCCATTGACCTTGGGTAGCCAGGCCAAAAAACAACCCCAAGGGGCACCCAACCCGGCACGATTTTGGATGCACACCTCGCTGGCCGTGGCCAGTAGCGGCCGGGGATCCACTGACATCGCGGCAGAACTGGAGACTTAGCAGAGATAACTGGATATTTTTTTTCATTGATCTATTATAACTGGATTATAACTGGATTATATTGATCTATTATAACTGGATATTGATCTATCATCACTGATTATCAATGATTATCAATGAAATAATATAATATCAATGATCATTATCAATCATAATATAATTGATCATTATCAATGATATTTCTGATGATTTTTTCAGTTGATCTATGGAAATTATATCATATGCTTCGGATTCAATATTGATCATTACATCAAGTTGTCAGCTCAGCTGTGAGGTCCAATTTCCTGATGGGGACAATGAAGTTTTCCATGGTTTTCCGGTTGGGTCGGTGCCATCTCAAATTCAGCCGGCTTGAGCTGCTTGAAAAGCTGCTTGAGCACGAAATTTGGCAGACTGGGAAGGCTGGATCTACAAGGCTATCTGGATTCTTTTCGAGGCCCTGTCCTCATATATGATTTGGTTGGCTTAAGGAACTGCTTGCAGGACAGGCTACATGCAAGTACCCATGTCCCTTTCAAAAATACCACAAATATGAGCAGACCCTGTTACCTTCTGTCCAAGCCCCAACATTAACCCCGGAATCATCCTATATTACTATACTTTTTATTTATGTTCATTATTGCTGAGATATTGCTGAGATTATTTCAACTATTGTGGTCTTATTTCAGATGGGTCGACGAGTCGAGAATACACATTCTGAAACTAGAGAGGTGCCATAAGGCCATTCTCTTTAGTTGGTTAGCTAATTGAATTAAGTATATATATATAGGTTAATGATTGGGTTTATGGATCTTTGTGGTACCATGTGACAATGTGGGACCCCATAGTTAGCTCAGTTGGTTTCGTTCACTGAGCTAACCAGGGTTTCTGGCAGTCAAAACTCTAGATTTTTCATAGGAGTATGAACCAACAAAAGTTTCACTGGGGGGGGCACCTTGTACGAAAAAAATCCTTTATCTGCAAACCGCCATTCTTGGCGAAAAAAAAATGGTTTCGCGAATCTTTCGCGGACCCCATGTCTATCTTTCGCGGGGGTCTCATGTTGGAAGCCTGGCGGCCTTTGTGGACAATCTCTACAGGGAACCACCGCATACCACCGGGTCTCATGAGCTGGGCTACCTCTGCACGAGGACTTGGGAGGCTTCCGGTCATGCCAAGGCGCAGCGGGAAACGTCTGGTGAAACTGGTTGGTTTGTAATCCCAATCCCATCCCCCTAATATTAAGCATGCCAGAAACCATGGTTTAGTAGGGGGATTCTGGCACCATTTGGCACCATTTAGGGGTGTTTCATATTGGGGGGATGGGCTTATCAACCAATCTTTACCAGTCATTTTTGTATCTGCAGGTAAATGGTACCTAGATGTACCTAGTTCTTTCAACAGAACCAAGAGTACAAGCCTTTTTGTTGCTAAGTCGGCTAAGTTTTTAGAGTGACTAGACCCACAAGCATCTGATCTATGGGTTGAGTCCAAATCATGGAACCCTACCCCGTAACCATGATGACTTGATCTGTGCCTCTTCAGCACCGCTGAGCCCTCTTTGTGGCTGCGGTCACAAGGATGCCTAGGGCCTAGGGTTTAACAATGAAAAATGGTGGTTTCACCAGGGTTATGAATGAGAATACCCCCAGGTGATCTACCAAAACTATGGAGGCTCACGATTTTTAATGGCAAATCATCTAAAAACTTGCATTTTTTCCACAGCTAGATTGGAAGACCAGAGGGTATAATGTGGATAATGTGCATACCTATGTATATATATATATATATATATATGACTACAGGGTGGGGCCCCTGTTCGTTTGCTAAGTTGGTGTATAACTCCCATAACTAGGGAATCATGGTAATTGTATGTAATTGTAGCTATATATCGTTAATGGATTTCAATGGGGATCGTAAACCAACTTGTTACTTGGGGGGCCACCTTGTGAGCTGTATATTTATGTACATTACATGTATATATATATATATATATATATGTGTGTATGCACAAATAGACATAAATATACACATATATATATATATATTATACATAAATATGTTTGTGTATAGAATATATATATATATATATAAAAGACAGAACATACGTGGATTGTTCATTGACAAACAGATCATGGTCGACATGGTCCCCATGGTCCCAGCGATATACGGCTTTCGATCCCCAGTGATATATGGAATGTCCACATTTAGATGAAATTGATGGGTTATATAATTGCCCATATACAGATTATAATGATTATATAATCTGATAAATGGATTATGGATTATCATTTTGATTTATGTTTCTATAGACTTCTAGCCCCAAAGAAACGTGTTATGAATTTAGGGTAGCCCCATAGCTTCTAGCCCCGCGAGTCCCGAAGCTCGCGGGAAATATCCAGCCGTAGCTTCTGAAAGGAAGTGGGATTGGGGTATAAGTACCATTATTGTAGTATAGTACCTATTATTATTGTATTATTATGATTATGGTATAATAATGGTACTTAACTCTCCAAATAATAATGGTACTATCATTTGGAGGGTTAAGTACCATTAAGTACCATTATTATTATAGTTGGTCGTTCCCATGATTAACCAATGCGGGAACGACCAACTATAATTTGGAGGGTTAGGTATAGTACCTTCTCAGACAGTGGCCATGGATCCATACGGCCCATTCTCACCCATGACTGGTGAAAAGATCGTTTTCTGGGTGAAATTGGATTGGGAAACATCTCCGGTGAAAAACTGAAGCGTAACAAGATGTAACAAGAATGGCATAGAATGGCTATTGTTTATTCATGTTTATTCTACGTTTGGTTGGGAAACACTGAATGTCCCCATGAAAGCCGGGTACCCCAAAGACATGTGAAAGGGTTCCGAACAAATCCGTAGATCAAACTCCTGATTCATACTTGAAGGAAAAACACCAAATCCATCTCAAGTCTCAAGTTCTCGCTTGAGTGTCTTGCATTTGATCTATGCCCACTTCCACAGCTCAGGAAAGTGAGCCCTGTGACGCCCCAATGGATGGATAGCCGCTGTTTTATTCGCGGTATCGGCGGAAGCCAAGTCACACTCCGATTCGCATTGGCAGTTTCAGGGACACTGAAGCGAGTTTTGACACAGCCCTAGCTCGAAACGAAGACATCTTGCAAAGTGGGGCCTGATAGCGCAGCTAAGTTAGATTAAGTTGGTTTATAACTCCAATAACTATAGTTATCATATACTTATAGTTATGTGGTATTACTGGGGCTTACAAACCAACCAATTGAATGTGACAGTCCACAATCTTCGTCGTTTTCGGGTTAGCTCAAAACATGTAGCTGGCTCAATTTCAGAAGGGGTCATGTGTGTGACTTTAATGTTGGGCCACTTTCTAAGCAGATTTAGTCTAACATCTCCACTTCCCCACATGTCTAGTGTACACCCAATGCCATTTGCGCCATGCCCAATTTTAATGAGATATAGGGCTTGATGTAAGCCCCCAACATTGGAGGTCGACATTGCATCCACTCTACATATTCTCCATGTTACATGGTACCATGATGATTTTGGGGTTGCCAACTTGGAAGGCGAGTGGGGAAAAAAAAAACTAGAAATTGTAGCTACCCTCTACAATCCATGAGGGAAATCCCCTTCTCAACCATCAAATATCAAGGGACTCCAGAGGTTTGAACCCCGCCCCCTTCAGCACATCCCTGCGACCAGTGGACCAGGCTACTACTGAGCCAGTGACTTTCTTGAGAAACGCGTGTCTGAAAACAGGCCGTGTTCCAAAAACGAAGAAATCATATGGAAAACATGGGAACATGATGATTAAGCCTCAAATTTGGTGGTATCCGGTTTCCTAGTTTCAGACAAATCCAATTCAATGTTTTTTTGCCAGAAGTTCCAAGAATCATGGTTCAACTTCCTACCTATCTCGTAAAATCGATGTTACATTGCGACTGCATCTGTCACACCAAACAAAGACTCGCACTCTAGATTTCACTGTCCATACTCTGCGGGGCAAGATACACAGTACTTGTCTCGTGGCTCCGATTTTCACTGCTCAGTCCTGTTTTCCATAAGGTCATGAAGCAAATATGGTTCAGCCGAAAGTCAAGTTTCATTTCGATATTTTTGAAACTGTACAATCATCCAATCAGGGGGAGTGCTCGGAGTGCACTCAAATCAATTTGGGATTCTCATCCAATGAGGGGGATGAAATTGGCGAAGTCATTTTTTTCAGGAAAATCAGAAGGAACCCCCCTGGGTTCTGCCATCAACGCCATACTTCCTGGGAAAAAAACTACAAGCTGGTGCCCCCCCAGTTTTAAGTTGGTTTATAAACCATAGAAAGTATAGATAAATCTACCATAAACCATAGTGAAATTGGAGTTATTTGCACCAACTTAGCGATTCCGAACTGGGGCACCTGGTAGAACCAGTTCTGGGAAGAAACCACCGAAGGTCGCGTAATCCACATGATTTCCATATGGATCCAGCCGTACCTTCTGAAAGAAAGTGGGACTGTGGTATAATTTACTATCATTTGGAGGGTTACGTACCTTCTCAGACAGTGTTTGGATCCATACGGATATATACCAGACGATTCCTTGTGACCTTGTTTGTGTTTTCTGCTAAGTGGCCTTTAGAAAGAGGTCAGTTAAGGAAAACGTAGAAAGAGGTCACTTAAGGAAACGAACCAAACAGTGGCCT
>Ga0126342_10021078_pt1 | contig 10895 bp, 7 predicted proteins | sample Cyp1metagenome_FD_92528 | JGI IMG/M metagenome (GOLD analysis project Ga0126342, IMG submission 92528) | Coral microbial communities from Lord Howe Island, Old Settlement Bay, Australia - Cyphastrea 1 metagenome | ecosystem: Host-associated > Invertebrates > Cnidaria > Coral ... | reverse complement strand
TGTTTAAGTAAAGATCTTACGTCGATTTCGTGCAGAGCACAGCTGGCCACACCCCAAGATTTTCAAGAAAAGGCGTGCTGTGTGCCGTCTTGCTTTTGGGTTCTCTGGCCCACCTTGTTTCTGAAAATCCATCCGTTTATACCCATTTATAGGGGATTTTCCCCCATGTAGCTCTCCATAAAAATCGAGTTGATCGGGGATTTCCCAGCCACCTTTGATTCCCGGAGATCCGAGGTTACAAGAACAAGGTCCTGAACTGGCGCGAGGGCATCGAGAAGGTCAGTTCGTGAAGCCTCTCGAGCCTCTCATGCCACTTCTTTCAACGGGGATAATTCACCCAATAGCTGGATGGTTTAACCCAATAGTTGGCTGGTTTAACCCAATAGCTGGATGGTTTAACCCAATTAACCCAAATTTCACTTATTAACCCAATAGTTGGTGAACATGCCATTAAAATTGATGATTTAGGGTGTACCCCCATTTGTGGAAACCTCCAAATCTGTAGAGTGTGAATATTTGAGCTGGTTCAATGACCTTTGTAGTGGGCTCCACATGCTTAGTGCTGAATTTGGTAGGTCGTGAAGATATATATGGTATTATGTGATGATATATGATTCATATGATATATGTGTGTCTCTGGTTTTTATTCCCTCGCTAGGTTTCCCCATGAATGGTGTTTCAATCACACTTTGAATGATCTTTTGGTTGGTCGAGATTCTCCAGTCTCGTTGCTGTGCCCATCTATGCCATATGCAAAATCATGATATAATCATGATATTGTATGATATCGTGATATCTATAATATAATGATAAATGTCTGCGAGCATAATTTACGCAATTGAATACGATTAGTACCACATATACATATTGTATTATTGTACATAGATGCAAATATCCACTGTTTATCGCTATATAGTATATAATTGTGATATATATATAATGACATCATTATATACATATCAACATGTTTACATAATTGCAATAATGGTACGTAATGCATCCCTTCCGTGTATCTCTGTCAAATCATTGCATGCATTTCTGTTTTGTCTATACGTTTAAAACACATGTTGCGTGTATACAGTCAACAAAGGCAAATGCATACCATACTACTTTATGACCATAGAATTTGCCAAGTCATTAATATGGTTTTAATGTGTACATACTGTAATTATAATGCATAAAGTGTTTGCAAGTCAATACCTTATTTATGTGTATATAATTAGGATTCATGTATCTATGTATATATTACACAATACATGCCTAATGAATATTTACACATTCTATCTACCCCAGGGGTGATTATAATATAACATTCATGTTTATTCATGCATGTGTCATGGTCATTTGTTTTTCCCATCAAAGAGGATTATCATCAATCCGTTTTCATACACGTTACCCCATTAAGTTTGGATTCGCATGAAATGGGATGGATGACTATAAACCATTTACAGTACTATCTTTTGACCCTGCGACAGATAGCACACATTACCGTAATAATTCATGCAGTACTTGTCCCATGGCCAGGACCTGAATGAGGTTCTACAGACAGAGACGGTCTTCACCAATGTCTCCAAGGCGCGCCATGCTACGCGGAAATGTTTGCTGGATGTTTCCATGGGAAAAAAACCAGTTCATTTAACTAGGACAACTGAGAATTTAACTTGATATAATTTGATTTGAGTTGAACCTTGTTTTAGTTACTAATATAGTTAACTGGTTTCACGGTTCATTTAACCTGGTTAATCTGATTTAACTATGGACATACTGAGGTTCAAACAGGGCAAAACTTGAAATTTAGCATGAACCATGTGGATTTTATAACAGCAATGCAGTAACAAAAAAAACATGGAGGCTTAGGCATCCCAAACAGGGGATTAAACATGAACTGACAAATGATTACTGCAGCAATGAGCCAATGAGTCTTAATTAAAAGTAGATAACAAAAAAGTGGCTGCGTCCAAACATGAGCATTTGATCAGCTAAAACGATAGAAAGGAATCGAGTGGGACATGATGGAATATGTTTCACCAACAATACGGGGTTGGTATCGGATATCAGCGTAAAGAACTCTGAATCATGTCTTCATAACTGTAAAGGATATATAGGATTGAATATATTGCAAATATTATTTGCACATAATATCAGCATATCTACGTCCATAGCATTGTCTGTGCTTGGGCTGACTCGGGCGACCAGATGCGACCAGGCCGTGATTGCGAAAGAGAAAGATCTGCAAAAGGCTTTTGGCACTCTGGATTTGCCAGAGCACTCTGGCAAGATGCTGCCCAAGTGGGCCAGTGACCCAAAGTCGAGATAGGTGAAAAATAAATTTCAAAGGGCGTCTCCAAAGCAGGGTATTGCTTTGATGTGTAGTGTTGAAGGCAATCCCTCGAACCAGCTTGGTTTGCTGAGAAGGCACTGCTTCACTGAGGATTTGCAAAAAGATCTTGAAGGATGGTGATGTACAAGTCTCCGCATCTGTGCTGTAAAAGAACGTTTGTTGATTGGGGGAAATTAGGGCCCCGGGCCCGTGCATCCTGTATACCACGGGGTATATGATGGCGGTATGATCCACCAAGCCCTCTGGAATTTGAATATGGGGCTGTGGGTGGGTTTTCATTGATGTCGGAACTACCTCATACTACCTCCAAATATACGCAAATTGTTTGTCTGAGACTCAAAGGCAGCCAATCAGTGTACCTTCCATGCAGAGAGAGAGAGAGAGAGAGCGAGATACACGAAGATTGTGCATAGGTGGCGCATAGGTGCCTCTGGCACCGTGTGATAGTGTAATCATTTTAACGTATTTTATGAGTACAGTTAGAATAATCCAGTAAAAACCCTGGAAACAAGTGAAATTCTTGAGCCGGTGACACCTTACACTGAGGACAAAGAACGCGAAGTTCACATGGAAAGCTTGTTCAAAGTCTCCTGGCTGAATGCTTTGCTCAACCTGGCTCTCGTACTCAGTTTACATACTGACAAGTGAATGAAGTGAACCCTACTGATATGTGCAATACTCAAAAGTTGGATGATATTATTATATTGCTGATTATTTCGGGATGGTCATCAACCCACTCATAGGGATTCAATTATGTTTGGATTCTCGTTAGGTGATGGATGACAATGCCTCGAATAAACCATGCGTTGACCATGGCCCTATTTTGATGTAGCTAAAGATGCTGGATATTGATGGGTTCAGTTAATACCCTTGTTGAAGGTTTGATAGAGGGGTTATACATGGTTCTACCAACGAATTATCTAGTTTATCAGGGATTCTCGATTGATTCTCGTAACCTTTTTTTTATTGGTTACATTTACATATATTTACCATATTTACCATGCTGTTTCCAGTAGTACGCCCATTTCATTTACTTCAAACGTATCGTACGTCGATTGGACAACTGCACCCAGACAGACGTCACCTTTGGAGAGGGGGATGGTTTATGACATTGTTTTAACCACATTATTCGATTCAAGTGGTTAAATAACAATTTTTAGTGAACATTTAGATAAATTTAAGTGAATCAAATCAGATTGAACCTACTTAGAGAAACATTCGAACAGCAGACTTAGGGCATCTATGCTCCAGTACTTTGACGTATATCGGCCACATGGCTAAGTTTTGTTGATGATTTACCCATTCAGAATCGACATTTTTCCAGTTCGCTTTTTTTGGGGGAAATCACCACTTTCGGTAAATCCCATCGTAAATCTCCCATTAAGTCATCATTGCTTTATGGCCAGATCCTCATTTTGGAATATGTTAGATGGTTAAATTGCCAAGGGGCAACTGGGATGCATCGCGTTTCTTAAGTATGATGTCGATATACCTATCAATTCCTATCATTTCCTACAAGATGGTCCCGCTTATCTTTGTTACGAACCCTATGAATACGAAACACAATAGTTGTATTCCCCTAACCAACCCAACAGTTAACCAAGTTATATAAAGCCAACTTAGCTATCTAAATCCAATGAAATCCCATGAAATCACCATTTTTGCCATGAAATCCCATGAAATCCCATTAAATCATCCCATCCCATATAAATCATTAAATCCCAATGGTTGGGTACCCGCAACGGGTCCCCAGTACTTCGGTCCTCAGGACATCGTGCAGATCCTGGCAGAGCGTTTGGTTCACACCGAGACGGGTCGGCAGCTGACGCCCGTGGCCACTGAGTCTGCGTTGAAATCCATCGGCTTCAGTGTGTGTCTAGGCAGATGCCGCAGGGTTCAACATGGTTCAAACCATCAAAGTTAAGCAATATATGGGATTTTTATGGGATTTACACATGTTTATACTTATTTAACCATAGTTTAACCATATTTTATAGTGTTAAACATGGTTCGACCAAGAAATTTAAACACCACATATTGATTCAATGTGAAAAACCCAAGAATAAACCATCCCCAAATGGTTTTGTTTATGGCATTGGGTTGCCCACATTATGATTATTCAACCTTTTTTTATAGGGTTAAACATGGTTTAACATATTATACATATTATACATATATATATAATTATATATAATTAGTGTTGATAGTTATATAAGCCCAAGAGTTTCACATGGCTTAATTATGAAGAACAAGAATAGGTGTCTAAGATGGTTCAACCATCAGTCAGGCGCCGGAATCCGCATCATTTCCCCAACATAAGAATGGAGATTATCCACCCTGGAAAAATGTAGGGGACCATGAAATCAATGGGAATTTCAGGATCCTAGAATGGAGGTACCTACCATATATAAGGCCTATATAAGGCCTATGTAAGTGAATATCACGAAAAAATATGACCTTATATGGTACAGTACCTCCATTTTAGGATCCTGAAATTCCCATTGATGAAATGGTGAGTTATGACAATGAAACACTTGGCATAAAACATAGGGTTATTCAACTAAGACAAATGGTAGAAACTGTTTCTTTGGTAGTTATTTAGTGGGGTATTCAACCAAGAAAATAAAAATATATTTCAGCCTAAAACATAGACATAGTTGGCATTGGATTAAAGCACAGGGATTTAACTTAACCATTCATGTGGGGCTGGGCAACCTCAAAGTGCACCCAGGCAACCAGACCAACCTGCCAAGAAACAGGCCTTGAAGGCGACTGGGATGAAGTTTTGGGGCTTGAGGACTCGGTTCACTCGATGTGAAAAATCTGTGAATCTTTCTTGCGTATCTTGATAGGATCTTTGTTTTGTCAAATATGTTTAAAGATATTATGAGGATTTATGAGGATGTTCATCTTGGGCTGAGTAGCATCTTCTTTTCAGCAGGTCTGAGTCCAGATTTTTTGTATTGAATAACACTGCAGGTCGATGAACGCATAAACGGGTATGCATAAACATTTGATGTCAAGGGACCCAACGGCTATACGGTGTTTCGGCAATTATGTTCTCTTTTTCACCACATGCATCGCCTCATGTCATGTTGTGAATTCAGCCGATTCCCAGGCGATGGAAGAGATACAGAAGAAGCTCTCAGTTCCTTGGAATCCCTGTCTTTGAAATAGGGATTGAAACTCACATGGCTTTGTCTGAAAACTGGGCCCTACTGGTTGATTTTTTTTTCCGGTTTCCACAGGTTTTTCCCAGTGGTTTTCGTCCGGGAAAAAAAAAACTAGCTCCTCCAAGGGAAGCTTCTCTCGAGCCAAGATGAGGGTCAGGAGAAGCGGTGGCTTTTTGGGGGGTTTTGTGCACTGGTTGTTTCTGAAATAATCAATGGCCATTTAATGAAACAACTATGCAACCATATTTTTATATGTGTTTTATTGTTTATTCTATTTTGATATATGTTGTTTGTATTGCTGAACATGTCGTTCTTATCTCACTCATAAAAAAAGGCTATAATGACCATTGCCCTGGGATATAACCAGTAATAGTGGGACAATAACAGGATATTGAAATAGCTATATAACAAACTTGATATATATATCATATTTGCATAGATCATGGTGATTGAACCATCAAAAAATGGTTCAACATTGTAGATTTATCTAGCCAACATGTGATTGAACCAAACATGCTAGGGCTTTACCAGTGAATATTCGATTTGGGTCTGTCTGAAAATGGTGGATATCTTAAAGTTGCAATTTTAAGGTGTGAATACGGCTGATTTACGATGTATTTTTGGGGTACCCAGTTTTCAGACAAACCCGAATTGTTGGTTTTTCTGAATCTAGATTTTAGCAACTGGGCTGGAAATTAAGAACTAGTTATGTATATATATATATATATATTACCCTCTGGTAAATTAACATAGACCCTGGCAGATAGGGGTTGGAAGACTAGTTTCCATTAAAAATTTGCTATTTTCAGGGTCAACAAGTTTATTTACCAGAGGGTATATTAGTTCAACAGTCGGAAGCATACGTTGTTCGTTGATCCTGCACCCATCAGTTGGTAATGTGTTGAAATATCTTCTCACCCTGCCCTGAGAGGTTTCCCACTCGGGCTATGATCACCATGCCCAGTATAGTATTGTGACCATGGTGCTTCACATTCACAACGTGAGCTAAGTGCCAGGATGGCAGCAGCCAAGTACAGTAGATAGAGATTCCCACAAATCCGAATGATGAGCATAGTGTAGTTCTCAAACCGTCCCAATGACAAGTAGTTTGCTGCAAGTCCCAGCAACAGAACTTCTGCATTTGCTCATCATGGCAGGTGAAACATATATTGAAACATATCCCCTTCCACGTACGGCTTACGAGATGCTCAACCAAGCATTTTCACTGCAAACTGCGTTTGCCGTACGCTATCAGCTATCAGCTTGGGCCGGTCCCTGTTTTTTTTCACTGCAGGATGACATTTCCTGACCATCTCGAAGAAATCCATCAGTATCTCCTAGAGGATTGCTCTGCCACGCCACTTGGCTGTGCAAGTTGGTTGGTGTGAAGCGAGAAGTTTTGGATGGACCATGGAGCTCTTGGAGAAAATCACATGGGCACAAACAGGCGCACCGCAATGCAACATACACACATATATATATATATATATATTATATTATATGTGTGTATATATAATTACATATGTTTGATTGTGTTTCTTTGTTTCATTGGAAACAAATAGTATGCTTGTTTGTTAGATTGTTGTGCAGGCATGTCATATATGGCAGGAACAGCAACAGACCGTGCTTTCGGGTCGAGATCCATGTTGCCCAGGATTGAGAAATCTGAAGTGTCGCTTGGCATCGCTCGGATTGATGGTCGCGAAAACATGCTTCCACAGTCAGAAAGATCAGGGCCAGGAGGGTCCAATTTTTTACAACTATTTCAACCAGGAGTATGATATAACATTATATTATATATATAGAAATATATATACAAAAAATATATATATATATATATATATATATATATATATATATATATATATATATACATATATATATATATATATATATATATCACGAACTATTTGCAACCCAACTTAGGAGATTCATGATGGAACAGGCCTAGGTTTTCTTGACATCCCCAGGGCAACCACAGAGCCTTCGACGCTGGAGGATGAAAATGACACTTGGAGGTAATTTCTGGTGGAATTGGGGATGGTTTGTATTGGCTTTAGGACAAAAAAACTAGGTTGATATCTGAATTTGTAGATGATCCATTATTATATAAGTATTGCAGTAAGATTGACAATATCAAGTATATACCACAACAATTTAGTAAATTAAGTATTGATATATCACGTATATTTTTAACTATATACATCTATATACATATTTACTATTTATGTAGTATACTGCAATACATGTGCAAATTTTGTTGATGATATTCCTACTTGTCAAGTAATCCCTCCTGCAGACTTCTCAAACCAATCGCCAATGGCAGCAAGTAGCTAAGATGGCTTTGTTTATTATGTGGATATTAGTCTTATGGTTCATGGTCGTTGGTCACCTTGTGATGGAATACTATAGTAGTTAGAAGCTCCATTGTTTGTTGCTGAATACACGGTTGCTTGTTACCCACCTTGGTGTTTCTGTTCGGTATGTGTCTTGTTATATCCCTATGATTCCCTATGACTCACATTTATATGCCATATTGCGGAAACACCTAACTGGCCATATCCTCTACCTGACCTAAATTTGAGTTAGACGAACATCCATAAGTAAGGATCAGCTATTCCGATGTGAAAGGTAAGGTATTGGGGTTTTGATGGTTATAGCCAAGTGGTTCAATTTATTTAGTTTTTTACATCTATGGATAAATAAATTCACATATGTTTATGGTTAAACCGCATGTTGCATGGTTAAGTCACCATTTCAATTTTTATTTGGTTCAGTCTCTATGTTTGTCATCGATTTTTTAACCCAAGGTGCCGATGTTTGTCATGAAAACCAAGGACAAGTCCAAGGCAAATGCCACCACACCGCCCAAAAGGAACCTTGGGAATGACAGGATATGGGGATGATCATTGGCTAGTGAGGGATAGATTGGGTATTGTAAAAGTGAATTTACCTATAAGAATAGTCTATGTTGGTATATATTAATTTTAATTTGATATATATATATATACACATACACCAATTTGGTGTTGGTTGTTATGTTGTTGGGGTTCTAGTCATGGGGGTGAAAACAAGCTAATTATTGGGATACCTTTTATAGGGATATCCCAGCAAGAAATGGAAATTCACCAGCGGAGATTTGGGAACGAACTCTTCGGGTGGGTGAATTATTGGTGAAAAAATCCAGATACTTTTGGGTAGATTAATCCATATCATATCATAATGTTATCCCAATCTATCTATTATTGGGATCATAATCATTGCAAATGTAGAAAAAATACGTCGCTGTTTTGCACCTCTAAGGACTGGCACACTGCGGAGTCTGACCTTCGTTTGCGATCCAAGTGTCTCGCTATTTCGAGCCCTGGGTGTGAGTAAAATGTATAACAACCCTGGGGAATGCTGGAATCTGCTGGTCAACCTTGGGCGACGTTGGTTGACCAGGTGTGGTGTAAAGTCGGTGTTTTTGCAGTACATTTGATCCATTTGATTTGCTCGTCACGGGTCTTGTGGGCCTTGGAGATGCTTGACGTACAAGGATTTTGTGTTCAGCAACATCTCCTTGTAAAAAATGCTGAGAGTCAAATGATTGTGGTTTGTTGTGGTTTTGCTATATAAAATGATCATTGAATCATTGCCAACTTGTGGCTTCGGGTCGAAATATGAACCAGCGACTTGAAAAAAGAAAGGAACCGCCAAATATTGTTTCCTCAAGAACTCAAGAACCATCTTTGAAGTTAATCTTCCAAATCCACTCCTCACTAGCCAATAAACTACTACCCATATAATTTGGGGATGAATCAAAACAGGATTGACTCAACACCATGGATTTGGGCCAAGAACCTCCATCTACCACTTAGATGTATCAAGGTATAAGTTTGATCACGACTTCACGTCGTTTTTACATGTTTTTACGTCACGTCGCAATGCTGGTTAAGGGAAATCATCCCAATTAGCCTTAATTCAGGTCAGTGAAATACTATAATTTACCATCCCAATTAGCTATATAGTGAAAATACTATAATTCAGGTTAGTGAAATTTCATCCCAATTAGCCATATATATACCTGCAAATCCTAGGTATTTGATCTTATTTGTTCACCAGAAAATCCAGGGTGACTACAGACAGCCTCGCTAAGGCCACTACAGAGAGCTGGACAGACTTGCCACCAAGGTGGGGGCTGGGTATGCTGCATGGCATCATGAAATTAGGACGAAAAAACGCGATGTGTCAAACTTGAGACTAAATAAATCTCAAACATGTTCCTTCGTTTTGCCATTTGATCACCAGATCCATTGAAACAATCCAGGTTTCATCGTGCATGTAATTACACTTTCCTTGTAATTACATACCCTGTAGCTACATACGGATGGAGAGCGAATCTATTTCCCCATGTTCAACTTCTCCAGACTTGAGACGCTTTGCACCTTTTTACACCATTTTTTCTTGGATTTTTCCACCAGGTGCATGCTGGCGAGAATGTGTCTCTGCATGTGGTCACGCAGAATGCCACTGGGTTCTCGAGATTTTCGCGGCTGGAGGTGTTGCCTTGATCGAGATGGGGGACGAACTGACCTATGAGCTGAGACTCCTTATAAACCATCCAGTATAATGGGATGCCATATGTCTACCAATGGATTTATGGAAGAAAAACGTGAAAAAAGTGGTATAACTATACCCTAAATGTATCATAATCTACTGGTAATAACCATAATGAAGCAACAATTATGAGTGGGGATGCCGCATTTACAGGCTCAAATTGATTGTCGGTCGCTGCAAGAGTTCCTGAGCGTATGTAATTAAACCCTCATCCTTTTCCCTTCCATGTTCATGTGACAACCTTTTTTACTGTACCATATAAGGTACAAGCAGAATACATGCATTCTATACATGGAGGATGTATATATACCCCCCAAGACCTACCTTTTTGTGGTTTTTACTGGTATTTGCAGTAAATTATGCACATTTTGAGCTTATATGTTTGGTTGCAGTTTTGGGTCATGTTTTGGTTGACTTGTGGAGGGTGCCATATAGTAGTACAACACAAGGCGGTGGCGGAAGTTTCAAAAATAGGAAACCTATAGGGGAGATTGGTTGTTGTGAATCAGGGATGGCAGAGCGAAGCGACTGATGGACTGAAAGGTGCTTGGTCTCTCTCTCTCTCTCTCTTTTTTCTCTTTCTCTCTTTTTCTTTCTGTTTCTCTATCTTTCTCTGATTATCTACCTACCTACCTACCTACTGATTTATCTGTCTACCTATCTAAATATCTGTCTGTCTGTCTATCTATCTATCTCCCTGTCTATCTACCTACCTATCTATCTAGCTGTCTAGTTTTCTAGCTATTTGTCTATCTACTAATCTATCTATCTATCTATCTATC